>OMDK01000189.1_pt1 | contig 32446 bp, 28 predicted proteins | sample 1645201 | NCBI WGS metagenome assembly OMDK01 (sample SAMEA103958151, study PRJEB25191) | human gut metagenome
TCGCAAGAGAGCTGGCAGTAGCGGGCATGTATGTTGTGATCAATTACTGTGGCAGCGAGGAAAAAGCACAGGAATTAAAGACAGAAATTGAGCAAAATGGAGGAGAAGCTTCTATATATAAATGTGATGTTTCTGACAACGTGGCATGTAAAGAATTTATTGGAAATGTGATCGCAGAATACGGACATCTGGATGTGCTGGTGAATAATGCAGGATATGGAATAGAGGGAAAATTAAGAGATACAAAATCAGAAGATATTGACAAAGAGTATTTTGTGCTTTTGCGAACACCATTACTTTTAATGAAGCATGCTGCAAATCACATGATAGAAAAAGAAATACGGGGCTGTATGGTGAATATTGGATCTGTAAGAGCCAGTCGGGCGTTCCCGATTGACTGTATTTATGGAAGCTTAAAAGCAGGATTAGAAAGAGCTACTCAATCAGTGGCTTTGGAACTAGGACCCTATGGAATACGTGTTAATGCCATTGAGCCAGGATGTATTCAAGTGAGTCCACTGAAAGAAATGGTTCCATTTTATGAGAATATGGGACGTAATATTCCTATAGAAAGAACGGGAACGCCAAGAGATATTGGAAATACGGTGGCTTTTCTTTGCTCGGATGATGCATCTTATATTACTGGACAGATGATACGAGTAGATGGAGGGTTGTTATTGCCAGCAATGCATCAGGGTCCTGATATAGGACCAGACCAGAGATGGAGTCGTGTCCTTTGAGAGCGAAGGTTGAAAAAATAGAGTGACTCAATAGATGGTTAAAAAGTTTGTGAGGTTTATCAGAACAGGTTTTGACATTATAGAATTGGAAAAATACGAGTAAATGAAAATGAGTAAAGAGATAGATATTGTTGCGTTAGGAGAATTACTTATAGATTTCACAGAATCAGGATATAGCAAGAATGGAATGAAGCTATTTGAGCAGAATCCTGGAGGAGCACCTGCGAATCTGCTGATAGCGGCAAGCCATATGGGGTGCAGCACTGCATTTGTTGGAAAAGTGGGAAATGATATGCATGGTCATTTTCTAAAAGAAACACTGAAAAAGGAAGGAATTGATACAAGAGCAGTATTAGAGGATACAGAATATTTTACTACTATGGCGTTCGTGGAGCTGGATGAGAGAGGAGAGCGAAGTTTTTCTTTTGCAAGGAAACCGGGAGCGGATACTATGCTTAGAAAAGAAGAATTGGATGAAAAATTACTTTCAAATTGTAAGATATTTCATTTTGGGTCATTGTCTTTAACAAATGAGCCATCCAGGAGTGCAACGTTGGAAGCGATATCGATCGCTAAAAAGGCAGGAGTGATTATTTCTTATGATCCCAATTATCGGGCATCATTATGGAAAAGTGAGTGTACTGCTGTAGAAGAAATGAAAAAAGTGATATCGCTGGCGGATATAATGAAGGTGTCGGATGAAGAGAGTCTGCTTTTGACAGGTGCGTCCAATTATGAGGATGCATCAGATGAGTTCCTGAAGATGGGAATAAAATTAGTTGCAATTACACTGGGAAAGCAGGGGGTATTAGTGGCAAGAAAGGATCAAAGAGAAATTTTTGATGCGTTCTCTGTTAATACGGTTGATACAACGGGAGCAGGCGATTCCTTTTGGGGTGGATTCCTAAGCAGGCTGTTATCGTATAATCAGGCAATAGAAAAGCTGGAATGGGAAGAAATCAGTCAATGTGCGCTGACAGGCAATGCGGTTGCAGCATTATGTGTACAAAGTAGAGGAGGCATGCCGTCTATCCCGGGCAAGGATGATGTGGAATTATTTATCAAGAATAACAGAAAGAGGTGTTCTTATGATTAAAAACAGAAGGATCGGACATATTGGTATTGCTACCAATGATGTTGCAAGAGATGTGGAGTGGTATGTAAATGTGCTTGGCTTTGAAGTGACTGGCAAATTTCAAAATGGAAATGATACTGTTTATTTTTTGAAAAATGATGATGTTATTTTTGAAATATTTCCATCAGATTCTCGGCTTCCGAATGAGGTTTCCGGGAGAATTGATCATTATAGTTTTGCTTCTGATGATATTGAGTCGGACTATGCATATTGTGTAAAGAACGGATATAAGATCGTTACTGATGGTATTGAAGGTATTGCGGGATTTTGGGACAACGGTATCCGGTACTTCAAGATAGCAAGTCCAACAGGTGAACAGTTTGAGTTCTGCCAGATTTTGTGATGAAAATTATAAATAAAATAAATCCTCGCATTTCAGCATTTAAATTTAAAGATGAAGTGCGGGGATTTTTGATAAATAGCCTGTTAAAAAATGAAAAAATTTTAGCTTTTTACCCTAATTGCTCACTTGATGAAAAGGGACATTCTGCGGTAGGATGGATGGAGTATAAAAGGTCAGAGGATTATGGGGAAACATGGTCACAGCCCTATATCTTTCAGCCGTCATTAAAATTGCTACATTCTGAGATGAAATACTCCGCTATGTGTGAAAAGGCAATAGTGAATGAAAAGGGAGATATTATTGTATATCAATTAATATGTGATATATCAAATGATCCACAGTGGCAACCCTATATGGTGCCATCTTATTCAATTAGCCGGGATAAAGGAAGCACATGGAGCAATCTGCGTCAGATAGGAACACGTCGAGGACGTATTTATGATGCGATGTATCAGGAGGGAACAATTTTTCTGCTTTTATTTGTCAATGATGCGACGGTTGATTGGACAGGTCAAACCACGGATCATTATTATTCACTTGTGGTTAGTGAAGATGGTGGAGAAAACTATTATGAAAGAAGCAGAATTCCAATTCCGTCGCTGCATCATGGATATGGAAGCATGATGTTTCTGGAGGATGGCCGTCTGATTGTGTACAATTATAATCTGGATGATGAATATAATCTGTCCTATGTGTTAAGTGAGGATAAAGGAATGTCGTGGGGACAGGCAGGTACAACCTTTGTGGCAAAAAAAATCCGGAACCCGCAGGTTGTAGGCTTTGAACATTTGTATTTTCTTCATGGCAGAAGCGGAAATAATGGCGAACAAGCAGGAAATTTTGTCTTATATTGCTCGGAGGATGGAATTCACTGGGATGAAGGAAGATATTTAAAAGTCCGTACAGAGGGATTAGGGGCTTATTCAAATAATTTGGTCATTGGGAAAGGAACATCCCATGAGAAGCTCCTGATTCAGGCATCGCATGCTTACAAAGATAATCAGACTAATGTTCTTCATTGGCAAATAATTAAAAGAAAGGTGTAAAGATAATGAAATGTATAATGAATCCGAGACCGGATATCCAGGAGGAACTGATCAAACCATATAAAGAAATGGAAGATGTTTATTCCCTTTCCTGCGTTGTAGGGGACGCAATGGAGAGAGAGCAGGTAATGCGACATGATATGAAGCCCAAATCCATCAATAAAAAAATAATTGGTCCGGCTATTACTGTAAAGCTGACAGCAGGAGATATCGTGGATTGCCTGTGTGTATTTGAAATTGCCAGACCTGGGGATGTTATTGTAATTGATGCATTTGGAGAAACGGAAACCTCAATTTGGGGAGGACTTATGTCTGGCCTTGCAAGAAATGCCGGTATAGCAGGCGCTGTGATTGATGGCAGCTGCCGTGATACAGATGAGGCGAAGATGCTGGAGTTTCCGATAACTGCCAAGGCGTCAGGACCTAGAGCAGCGCATACAGCATATTCGGGAAGGAAGGAACCTATTGCGGTAAATGTTCCTGTCTGTTGCGGAGGTGTTATTGTAAATCCAGGAGATTTAATTGTTGCGGATGAAATCGGTGTTGCGGTAGTTCCGTACAATGAGCTGGAAGCTGTATATAAAAAGGCACGCGCTCAGGCAGATCTTGAAATTGCAACAAGAGAAGAAATTCTGAGAGGAGCAACCGTTGATGAATTGCTTGCAAAATTCGGAAGAATATAATCATGAATTGAAATATATCATTACTCTTGATGGTGGTACAACGAATACCCGGGCATATTTGTGGAAACAGGATGGTTCCTTTGTTTCTTCTAAAAAAGAAAGAGCAGGTGTCAGGAATACCGCTATGGATGGATCTGATCAGGTGATCCGTGAAACGGTAAAAAGATGTATTGATGGCCTGATAGAAGAAAGTCATATAGAAGAAAGCCAGGTTCAAGGGATTTTTTGCTCGGGGATGTTAACCTCTAATGTGGGGCTTGAAGAAATTCCATATTTATGCGCACCTGTTGATGAAAGGGCTTTGTGCAATGCAATAGAATGCCGCTTCTTTAATGATATTACCAGAATACCTTTTTACATGATTCCGGGAGTCAGGAACCATGTAGAGAATATCGGAATAGATACGCTGGAGCAGATGGATGTTATGCGTGGAGAAGAAACAGAGGCGGTGGCTTTGTTGAGGGAGCGTGGCAAGGGCGAGGATCTGATTTTTGTTTTACCAGGCTCCCATACTAAAATAATATATGCAAATGAAGAAGGGTTTATCTGCCGTTGTAAGACAACCATGAGTGGAGAACTGCTTGATGCTTTGTTTTTCCATACGTTATTAAAGGATTCACTTCCGGATTTCTTTGTCGGTGAAGAGGAATATGATTATCAGGCGGTGTCAGATGGAGCTCGGACGGCACAGAAGAATTCCTTTACAAGTGCAGTTTTTAAAACACGTATTTATCAAAAATATGTACATAAAGATAAAAAGAAGGCAGCCAATTTCCTGTTAGGGGTATTGATGTATTATGATTGCCTGAGTATATGTGAGTTTAAGAAGACAGAGGCTTTGGAAGAGGTGCAGTTTGTTATTGCAGGTAAGCGGATAATTGCACAGGCTGTTTATGATATATTAACAGATATTATGCAGGAAAAGAAGGTTCATCTTTTGGATGAGGACGAACTGATGGCGGCGAAAGGGGCATTTCGTCTCGCAGAATTATATTATAAATGGAAGGAAGGTGAGTAGGATGATGAGTGACCTGAAGGATAGACTTTTAGAAGAGAAGCTGATTGTTATTCTCAGAGGGTTGGCGGAAGAAAAGCTGATTGCTACAGTAGATATCCTGAAAAATATGGGTATGCACTTTTTTGAGCTGGCTATTGATAATGAATCGGAATTATCAATGGAAAAAAGTCTCCGGAATATTGAAGGCTTAAGAAAGCATTACGGGGATTCCATACATATTGGTGCCGGAACAGTAATAAATAAGCTACAGGTAAAAAGGGTTGCAGAGATCGGAGGAGAGTACATTATTTCTCCGAATTTAAACGAGGAGGTAGTGCGTGCTACTAAAGAAATGGGATTGGTTTCTATACCGGGAGCAGCTACGCCAAGTGAGATCATAAGGGCATATCAGGCAGGTGCAGATATTGTAAAAGTATTTCCGGCAAATTATCTGGGAGAAGCTTATATCCGCGCGATAAAGGCTCCTCTTGACTATATTCCTATTGCTGCTGTGGGTGGAATCCGTCCGGAAGATATACCTGCATTTCAAAGTGCCGGTGTCAGCTGTTTTGGAGTCGGAAAGCAGCTTGTAGATGCCGGTTTGTTTTCAAGCTATTGTGATGAAGAAGTATTTCAGATTATAGAAGACAGAGCAAAAAGATATTTACAGGCGATTCGATAAATAAGGATTAAAGCATATGCTGGAAAGGAATTGTATGGCCAAATTAAAGATTAATCTGCAAAATCCGGTGTGGCTGAGCCTGGGAGCTCTTTTTTGCTGCGTGCTGTGGGGAAGTGCATTCCCATGTGTGAAAATAGCATATCCACTGTTCAAAATTTCGGATACGGGTAGCCAGATTTTGTTTGCAGGAGTTCGTTTTTTTATATCGGGAATAATTACTTTTATTGTCGGGTGCATTTTGGAAAAACAGATTTTACGGGTGAGGAAGCTGTCGATTCCGGGGATTATCAGGCAGGGGTTATTGCAGACTACGATTCAATATACGTGTTTTCACATTAGTCTGGCGTATATTTCATCATCAGAAAGTGCAATTATAAATGCTTCAAATGTGTTTATTTCTGTTATAGCAGCGCATTTTCTACTTAAAAATGAAAGGCTATCCTGGGAAACCATCTTTGGATGTATTGCTGGATTAGCAGGAGTGATTCTGATAAATTTAACAGGAATATTAAATGGTAGTTTTTCCTTTAGGGGTGAGGGACTTATGCTGGCGGCTGCTGCATCTTATGGAATCAGTAATGTATATTTGAAAAAAATAGTAAAACAGGAATCGCCGATGGCAATTACGTCATATCAGATATTGTTTGGAAGTCTGCTAATGATAATAATAGGAATCTGCATGGGAGGACGAGTACAGGTATATTCCTTAAAGGCAGCCTGTCTTCTTTTGTATTTGGCAGCACTATCTGCAGCAGCTTTCAGTATATGGACGCTGCTGTTAAAATATAATCCGGTGGGAAAGGTTACAATGTTTGCGTTTTCTATTCCGGTTTTTGGCGTGATAATGTCGGGAATATTTCTCGGTGAGTCCGTTTTTTCTATGAAAAATATCATAGCACTTGTGCTTGTTAGCGTAGGAATCGGAGTTGTAAATGCTAAACATGGAGAACAACACTACCTATAAATGTTGTTAAAAAAGTCTTATTTATTCCTGGGGCTGTCGCACTAACGTGCGGCAGCTCATTTTATATATCCAACACAAAACGCCGAGCTTCGAAAAGCCCGGCGTTCGTGGTATAATCAGTTTATGCAACTAAACAAAATAATACAAAGAGATTATACCTCATTTTCGCTGTATTATCAAATCAAACTTCCGCTGGATTTAGAGATTTCTATTCCATCTGATGATCCAGTTCGTCTGGTAAGTGCCTTTGTGGAGGAAATGGACCTTTCTGAACTATATAAAACTTATGGCAGGATCAGAAAAAATCAGGCAATCTGTGGGATGCTTATGCGGTACTGGAGTTCATCAGACGATGCAAAGAGCGGAAAAACAGAAGACAGCGAGAATTCTGGAGTCGTACCGGGATCGACAAAAGGCGATTCTATAATAATCTGAACTATGAAGCCGGCAGACGCTACTATTCCAGACCGGATGTCATAGATTACGACGTGATTGACTATACGGACCTGCAGGAACACGAAGAAAACGGCAGGTTGTGCGTGAGAGTGGAGCTGCAGGTCAGACTGGTGTACCTGCGAAATGGGAAAATCAGATCCGAATATCAAAAGGATACCTTGACGCTTTGCCGAAATGACAGAGTTATGAAACTGGATTCAGGAATCCAGGTAATAAAATGCCCTCAATGCAATGCAAATATAGATGTAACAAAGGGAGAATGTGAATATTGCGGGACAAAAATCGACAGTGTGCAGGAATGGGAGGCTCTGAAAACTGAAGGTATCGAGAATAGAAAATGAGGTGACGTGAAATCATGGCATATAATGAGCTGATCAAAAATTTTAATAAGGTTCGGGATTATATGCGGGATTTTTATATCTATGGGTTCAAGAGCCGGGAGGCTTATACGAGAAAAAGTACCAGGTCTTATGATGATGAGAAACGTCGGATAGAGAGCTGGCTTGGGGAGTATATGAAGTTTCGCCAGGATGCGGATGGTAAGAAAGTATTTTTGTCAATTGACAGCAGAGTAACCAGACACAATCCGCTTTATAAGGCATGGAAGACGAAGAGCTTTACAGACGGAGATATTACCCTTCATTTTATCCTTATGGATATTCTTTCTGACGGACAAGAACGATCTCTTATGGATATTGCGTCTTTGGTGGACGGATATCTGACAGCTTTTGAGCAGGCAAGAGTATTCGATGCCGCTACCATCAGGAATAAACTCAACGAATATGTAAAAGAAGGATTGTTGATAAGCAGGAAAAAAGGTAAAACGATCTTATATCGTCGTGCAGAAGAATTTGAACTGCCGGATACGGATGTTTTGGATTTCTTTTCAGAAATTGCACCCTGCGGTGTGATCGGATCATTTCTGAGGGATAAAACAAAGGACAGAGCGGACCATTTTGCATTCAAACATCATTACATAACAGGGGCAATGGACAGTGAGGTTTTGTGTACGATTCTGGAAGCGATTCATGAAAAAAGAACCATAACGGTTGAAATGATCCATCGTAAGAAAGATCATATTACGGAAACAAAGGTTGTTCCGCTTCGGGTGATGCTCAGTGTACAGAGCGGAAGACAATATATCATGGTCTATGTCCCGCATTTTAAACGGATCACAGCGTATCGTCTTGATAGTATTGTTACGGTGAAAAAGGGTGAGCCTGCAGATCGATTTGATGAACTGAGAGATAAACTGCTTGGAATGCAGCAACACATGTGGGGAGTCGCTACAGACAGTCGTGCGTCAAATCGCATGGAGCATATTGAATTTACCGTTCAGTATGCGGATGGAGAACAGCATATCCCAAGACGGTTGGAACGGGAAAAACGAATCGGGCAGGTGGAATACCTGGGGGAACATGCCTGTCGATTTTCGGCTGATGTTTATGATGCAAGCGAATTGATACCATGGATACGTACCTTTATCTGTCGGATCACAGATATTTCCATTTCGAATAAGAGCCTGGAAACACAGTTTAAAGAGGATTTGCAGGCGATGTATGAAATGTATGGACTGGAAGGGGAGAAATGATCATGCTGTTTCATGAAATTTACAGTACATATTTTCAGACCGTAGCGAAGATATTGACAGAAGCAGTAGATCATCCGCTTACGAGTGGAGAAATCGATTCTATCGTCCGGGAGTATGCATTTGACGAAAGCACATTAAATATACCAGAGTCTTTGGGAATAGCACATTGGAAATTATTGAAAGAGGATGGTACAACCATTCTCAAAAAAAAGCCGACGATGCCCCTTACGATTCTGCAGAAGCGCTGGATCAATGCAGTTGCATTAGATCCAAGGATCCGCCTGTTTACGGATCATCCGGTCACATTTCCAGATGTCGAGCCGTTATTTCTTCCGGAAGATATATCTGTCTTTGATCAGTATTTGGATGGTGATCCGTATGAGGATGCAGGATACATCCAAAACTTCCGTTTGATACTGGATGGAATCAGGCATCAGTATCCGATTCAGATCACCGTTACGAATCGTCATGGGAAACGAATCACAACCAAAACGATTCCGGAATATCTGGAATATTCCGAGAAAGATGATAAATTCCGGCTGATCGGTACCGGAAGCCGACTGGGGAATACGATCAACCTTGGCAGGATCACTTCCTGTGAAAAGTGCGAGAGTCAGAAAGGGGAAAAGGTTGGAAAAAGAAATCTGCCGCGGCCGCGTAAAGTGATATTTGAACTGGTGGATGATCGGAATGCTTTGGAACGTGTTTTGATGCACTTCGCCCACTTTGAAAAACAAGTCGAGAAAATAGAGGATCAAAAGTATCAGGTGACGTTGCACTATGATAAAGAAGATGAAACAGAGATTTTGATCCGTGTGCTTTCCTTTGGACCAATGCTTCGTGTTGTGAAGCCTGCGGCATTTATGCATTTAATAAAGGACAGATTGTCAGAGCAAAAAAGTTGTGGACTGTAAAAGTTCGCAACTTTTTTTTCATGATAAAAGAAATCGGAAGAGATAAACTCAGATCATAGCAAAACATAAGAAAGGACGGGGACGAAATGCTTGAAATAAAGGGAAAAGTTACAACAGCAATCTGCTATGCAAATGTCATAGAAGAGGAGGCAATCGAGCAGATCAGAAGAATGTGTGACTATGATCTGACGAGGGGAAGCAAGGTGCGGATCATGCCGGATGTCCATGCCGGAAAAGGCTGTACGATCGGAACGACAATGACAGTCACAGATAAGATTTGTCCGAATATTGTAGGAGTCGATATTGGCTGTGGAATGTATACTGTAAAACTGCAGGATCAGAGGATCGATTTTGAAAAAATAGATGAAGCATGCCATTATGTTCCTTCCGGAAGGAATGTGTGGGAAGGGAGAATGGAGCGGTTTGATCTGACATCGCTGAAATGCTACAGAGCTTTACGGGATGCAAAGAGATTAGAAAGATCGCTTGGAACGCTGGGCGGAGGAAATCACTTCATTGAGATCGATCAGGCAAAGGACGGTACGTATTATCTGGTCATTCATTCGGGAAGCAGAAATTTGGGAAAACAGGTGGCGGAGATTTATCAACAGCTGGCAATCGATCTGCATGCGGGAAAAGAAGCGTACTTTAAGGAACGGGATGAATTGATCCGTACCTACAAAGAGCAGGGAAGAAGAGCAGAAATCCAGGAGGCATTGAAGCAATTAAAAGAGAATTATGAAACACAGGAGTTGGATGCACCCCATGATATTTGCTGGCTTTATGGATCCTTTATGGAGGATTATCTGCATGATGTTGAAATTTGCCAACGATTTGCAAAAAGAAGCAGAGAGCGTATGGCGGAGGTTATCCTGGAAAGAACCAAAATGACGGCAGCAGAGGCTTTTCATACGATTCATAATTATATCGATGTGGAGGAGCGGATTCTTAGAAAGGGTGCAATTGCTGCACATGCCGATGAAAAAGTATTGATCCCGATCAATATGAGAGACGGTTCCGTTCTTGCTGTTGGAAAAGGAAATTCGGAATGGAATTATTCCGCACCGCATGGAGCCGGAAGAGTCATGTCCAGAACAAAAGCGAAAGAATCCATTGATTTAGAGGAATATAAAGCATCCATGCAGGGGATTTATTCTACGTCTGTGAATGCAGATACATTAGACGAGGCTCCAATGGCATATAAATCACTGGCAGATATCATTGATGTGATCAGAGACTCTGTAGATATCATCGATATCATGAAACCGGTATATAACTTCAAAGCTACGGAAGGGGAGATTCCCTGGAAAAAGAAAGGCAACACAAATGAGAAAAAAGATACAGACTCAGCTTCGTAGAATCGAAGAAGAGGAAAGCATAAAAATACTTCTGGCCGTTGAGTCGGGAAGTCGCGCATGGGGGTTTGCATCACCAGATAGTGACTATGATGTGAGGTTTATTTATATCAGAAGAATGGAGGACTATCTGAAACTGGAGAAGGTTCGAGATGTGATTGAACTGCCGATGGATGATGTTTTGGATATGAACGGATGGGACTTGCAAAAAACATTAAGATTGCTATATAAGTCAAACCCAACCCTATTTGAGTGGTTTTCTTCGCCAATTGTTTATCAGGAAACAGAATTTGCTGACAAGTTCCGTGATTTGATGATCCAGTATTTCTCATCAAAAAAAACGCTGTATCATTATATCAGTATGGCGGAAGGAAATTACCGGGAATATCTCAAAGGCGATTTTGTCAGAGCAAAGAAATATTTTTACGTCTTGCGCCCGGTATTGGCCTGCCAATGGATTCTGGATCAGGGTACCCCTCCCCCTATGTTGTTTTCAGAGTTAATGGAGGCAGAGCTTCCGGCAGAATTGACCGGTGCAGTGAAACAATTGCTGGAAATAAAGATGAATTCACCAGAAGTGAAGCTGATTCCACGGATCCCGGAAATAAATGAATATCTTGATGAAAGTATTTTGCGTATGAAACGCAGCGTGAGATCACTGGAGGATCGTCATACACTGGATTGGAATGCGTTGAATCAAATTTTTTGGCAGGAATTAAGTTCGGGGAGCTTTTGACCCCGATCTCGTATCTGTGGTATCATAAGATGCGGGATCGTGGGAGTGCGCAGCACGGAATAATTCGTAGACATCAAGGTCACATCATCCTGTAAGAGAAGTTTTTTGTTTTATTCATGACAATAGAATGTTCGCGGAGCGTGCATTCTATTGTTGGGGGGATACAATATGCCTAAATCATCAAATCAGAAATTGAAGCTGATATACCTTATGAAAATTTTACTGGAACGGACGGATGAAACGCACAGTATTACCATGCCGGAGATTATTGATGCGCTGGCAGCTTATGATATCAGTGCGGAACGCAAAAGCTTATATAATGATATTGAAAACTTAAGAGTGTATGGTCTGGACGTTATAGGAACCCAGGAAGATCGAACGTATTCATACCATATAGGGAACAGGCAGTTTGAGCTTGCAGAATTAAAATTATTGGTGGATTCTGTGCAGTCAGCGAAATTTATCACGGCCAAGAAGTCAAATGAGCTGATAAAAAAGATAGAGGGGTTTGCCAGTAAATACGAAGCATCACAGCTGCAAAGACAGGTATTTGTAGCCGGTCGTGTAAAGACGATGAATGAAAGCATTTATTACAATGTTGACAGGATACATGCTGCAATAGCGGAAAATTCGAGGATAACATTCCAGTATTTTCAATGGAATGTGGATAAGAAGATGGAACTGCGCCATGATGGAGCGCTTTATGAGGTCAGCCCCTGGTCCTTATCCTGGGATGATGAAAACTATTACCTAATTGCGTATGACAGTAATGAAAAGATCATCAAACATTTTCGTGTAGATAAAATGCTTCATATCAAGTCCAATGGAAAAGGAAGAGAAGGAAGGCAGGTATTTAAGTCTTTTGATATGGCTGCATATGCCAGAAAAATGTTTGGCATGTATGGAGGCAAAGAAGAATGGGTAAGAATTGAGTGTGACAATTCATTTGCAGGGGTAATGATAGATCGTTTTGGAAAAGAGGTATCTATGATCAGATTGGATGATAAACGCTTCGCAGTTAATGTGGAGGTAGCAGTCAGCAGGCAGTTCTTGGCATGGATCATAGGTCTCGGAGAGGGAGTAAAACTTGTCGGACCGGATAATGTGGTGGAAATGATGAATGCGGAAATTGACAGATTGATAAAACAATACAAGAAATAAGAACATAAATTCGATATACAAGGTGTGTTTATGGGACACCTTAGTTTTTATAATAAGAATCAGATAAGAGATAAGCTCTTACTGGTTCTTATTTTTGCAGCAGGCGAGGTGATAGAGTGGCAAGGTTATGGTATTGGATCAGAAAGAGAATATACATATAGTAGAAGATTTGGTTGGATGAAAAAAAATCAATCGTAAATTTTTACGATTGATTTTTTATAAAAGAAATCCGGACAGTGGTGAGCAGGAAACCGTGATGTCAATGCTGCTTGGACCTCGAAAGCAGGAGAACAGTTCGATGTAGATATCGGCTGTTCTTTTTGCTTTTAGGCGTTAAAACGGTAATGTTTTCTTGTGTGCAGTAGAGCACTATAGTATAATAAAATCAGGTTTTTGTATACATGTAAAAGCTATAATAAAGAAATATGATCTGATCTTCATGGATATTCAGATGCCTAAAATGGATGGTTATATGATAACCAGGGAAATTCGTACTCTGAAGAATAATAAGAAAGCCAATATTCCAATCGTTGCCATGACCGCAAATGCATTTGAGGAAGACAGGAAAAAGGCTTTTGATGCAGGTATGGATGGACATATTGCAAAACCGATTGATATTGAGAAGCTGAGAGCGGCGATTTTACGAATGGGGTTCTGAATAGTTATGAAAAATGAAAATATAGAAGCAGGAATGGAAGGAAAATGAAAGGAAAACGAGTGATTGCAGGCATGTTGCTTGCGGGAATTTTAGCAGTCACCCTGGCAGGGTGTAAACATACAGATGTGAGTAAAACAGAAACAGAAAAGCCGGTCATCACGCTGGGGAGCGACAACTATCCACCATATAATTATCTGAATGAGGATGGTGTACCGACGGGGATTGATGTAGAACTGGCTACGGAAGCATTCAAAAGAATGGGATATCAGGTGGACGTTGTCCAGATCAACTGGGAGAAGAAAAAGGAACTGGTAGAGAGCGGAGAGATTGACTGTATTATGGGCTGTTTTTCCATGGAAGGGCGCCTTGACGATTATCGCTGGGCAGGACCATACATAGCAAGCCGTCAGGTGGTCGCTGTAAATGAGAACAGTGATATTTATAAATTGAGTGATCTGGAAGGAAAAAACCTTGCAGTCCAGTCCACAACCAAACCGGAAGGCATCTTTCTGAACCGGACAGATGAAAGAATCCCAAAACTGGGAAATCTGATTAGTCTTGCACACTGGGAGTTGATCTATACCTTTCTGGGGAAAGGATATGTAGATGCGGTTGCCGCACATGAGGAATCGATTGTCCAGTATATGGGGGATTATAACACAAGCTTCCGCATCCTGGAAGAACCGCTGATGATCACCGGAATAGGTGTTGCTTTCGCAAAAGAGGATGACAGAGGAATCTGTGAGCAGATGGATCAGACACTGGAAGAAATGCGTCAGGATGGCACATCCCTGAAAATCATCGGAAAATATCTGGATGATCCGGAAAAGTATCTGGAGGTGGATGATCTTGGATATTAAGAAAATGAAAAAAGAAAAACGAATCCATCTGCTCGGTGGTCTGATTGGAATTTGTGTAGCTGTAGTCGCTCTGTTTTATTTTTTCCATGTAGAAAAGGCGGAAGCAGAAGAAAGAATGGTGGAGATTGTAAACTATGTAAAGGTGCAGTGTTCCACCTACACCCATTATAATGAATCTTCGGAATCCAAAAGTCTTCTTCGTGCCATTGAAAGTGCCAGACAGATGAGTACAAATATCGACATGGAAATTGAAAACGGTGGTCAGCTAAGGCGGGAGTTCCTGAAAGAAAACCTGAAAACTCTCTGGGTGGATGGCATCCTTGTGCTGGATACAGAGGGAAAGACGGACTGTGAATACAGCACGGATGAATCTCTGACCAATGAGATTACGGCGTATTTGCAAAAAGACATTATCATGGATTTTGCCGGATATGAAGAAAGAAGCTATTCGGAACGGTTTACCAGGGAAGACGGATCTCGTATTGACATTGCAGCCTGTGCCAGAAAAGATGAGCCAGGTATCGTTGCGATTTATTATTACACATCTCCTGAATTTACCAGAAATTATACTCTGACAATACAGGGGCTTTTAAAGGGGTATAGTACTCAGAAAGATGGAACGATTATAGTTGCAGACAACGGAATAGTGGTTGCCAGCAATGATGAGAGCTTGTTGGGACAGAATACGGCTGACAACGAAGTTGTTCAGGCAATGAAGAGGCATACAGATAGTCAGCACATTTACCATTTGAAGAATGAAGGAATCGGATGCTACGGAATCATGCTGAAGCAGAGGGATTATTATATCTATGCGTATCTGCCGGATACGGAAGTATTCCATAACCTTCCATTCGGTGTGATAAGCGTTATTTTCTTTTATTTCCTGATGTTCAGTATATTTTGGTTCTGGACATACAGAACCAATCTGGCACACCGGAAACAGGAACAGGAAAAAGACGAAAAATATAAAGCAGAACTTCTGATAGCTGCAAAAAAGGCAGAGGCTGCCAATGAGGCAAAAACAGAGTTTCTCCAGCGGATGAGCCATGATATCCGGACTCCGATCAATGGAATTCGAGGCCTGGTCAATATGGCAGACCATTATGCAGATGATATGGAGAGGCAGACGGAATATAGGACAAAGGTGAAAGAGGCATCGAATCTGTTGCTGGAACTGGTAAATGATGTCCTGGATATGAGTAAGCTGGAGTCAGGTGAAATTGTTCTGGAAGAGATTCCATTTAATCTGAGCAGTATTTCCAGGGAAGTATTTGTTGTGATCGAGCAGATGGCGGCAGAACAGAATATCCGGGTTGCGTGGGAGAAAAAAGAAATCACACACCGTGATTTTATTGGAAGTCCGGGATATGTGAAACGGGTGATGATGAATATTCTGTCGAATGCGGTGAAATATAACAAAGAAAACGGACAGATCTATGTCAGCTGCGTGGAAATCCCGTCCGAACAGCCGGAAATGACGACAATGGAATTTGTCTGCCGGGATACCGGAATCGGAATGGCTGAGGAGTTCCAGAAGCATATTTTTGAACCATTTGCACAGGAATATACAGGAAGTCGCGCAAAGTTTGCCGGAACCGGACTGGGAATGGCTATTTCAAAGAAGCTGGTCGAGGAAATGGGCGGAACCATTACTTTTGAAAGTAAAAAAGGCGTAGGGTCGACATTTGTGATCCGGGTTCCATTTAAAATAGATCTGGATGCGGATAAGCGTGAAGAATCGAAGGATGTATCCGAAAAATCTATAAAAGGGATGCATGTTCTTCTGGCAGAAGACAATGAGCTGAATATGGAAATCGCTGAATTTTTGCTTCAGAATGAAGGTGCTGAAGTGACCAAAGCATGGAATGGTCAGGAAATTGTTGAGCTATTCAGAAAAAGTGAAGCAGGTGAATTTGATGTCATTCTTATGGACATTATGATGCCGATCATAAATGGTTATGAAGCTGCAAAGAGGATCCGGTCTTTGGACAGAGAGGATGCAAAAAAAATACCAATCATTGCAATGACAGCAAATGCGTTTACGGAGGACAGAATAAGAGCAAAAGAAGCAGGGATGGATGAGCATGTTGCGAAGCCTATTGATGTGGAATTACTGATAAAAGTAATCCATAAATTGGTGAAACATAATTGACACTGTAAAATAGAAAAATACAAAGGAAACTCAGAGGAGAGCTCATAATGAAAAAGAAAAAATGGAGCAGAGTTTTACCGGTGCTTCTGGTGATGGTGACAGTTATATCACTTTTGCCGGGCTGTGGCAGGAAGCGTGCAGAAAAAGAAGATGCAGAAACAATCACGGTGTATTTATGGAGCACAAACCTGTATGAAAAATATGCACCATATATCCAGAAACAGCTCCCGGATATCCAGGTTGAATTTGTTGTAGGCAATAATGATCTGGATTTTTACAGATTCCTTAAGGAAAACGATGGATTGCCGGATATTATAACCTGTTGTCGATTTTCCATGCATGATGCAAGTCCCCTGAAAGACAGTCTGATGGATCTTTCTACAACCAATGCGGCAGGTGCTGTCTATGATACATACCTCAGCAATTTTATGAATGAGGATGGAAGCGTAAACTGGCTTCCCGTGTGTGCAGATGCCCATGGGTTTGTAGTGAACAAAGATCTTTTTGAAAAGTATGAGATTCCTCTGCCAACAGATTATGAAAGCTTTGTTTCTGCCTGCCAGGCATTTGATAAAGTGGGGATTCGTGGATTTACGGCAGACTATTATTATGATTATACCTGTATGGAGACACTGCAGGGTCTGTCAGCATCAGAATTGTCTTCTGTAGACGGACGCAAGTGGCGTACCGCATACAGTGACCCGGATAATACAAAGAGAGAAGGCCTGGACAGTACCGTCTGGCCTGAGGCTTTTGAACGTATGGAGCAGTTCATCCAGGATACAGGGCTGAGCCGGGATGATCTGGATATGAATTATGATGATATCGTTGAGATGTATCAAAGTAACAAGCTTGCCATGTACTTTGGCAGCTCTGCTGGTGTAAAAATGTTTCAGGATCAGGGCATCAACACAACCTTTCTTCCATTCTTTCAGGAGAATGGTGAAAAGTGGATTATGACTACACCATATTTCCAGGTGGCTTTAAACCGCGATCTGACACAGGATGAGTCACGTCGAAAGAAAGCAATGAAGGTACTGAGCACAATGCTTTCAGAGGATGCACAGAATCAGATTATCAGTGATGGCCAGGATCTGTTAAGCTACAGTCAGGATGTGGATCTAAAGCTTACGAAATATATGAAAGATGTGAAACCTGTGATCGAAGAAAACCACATGTATATCCGCATTGCGTCAAATGACTTTTTCTCTGTTTCCAAGGATGTGGTTTCCAGGATGATCTCAGGAGAATACGATGCGGGGCAGGCCTATCAGTCGTTTAATACTCAGCTTCTTGAGGAGAAATCCATTTCTGAGAAAGTAGTTTTGGATTCACAGAAGTCTTATTCCAACCGCTTTCATAGCAGGGAAGGAAATGCAGCATATTCTGTTATGGCAAATACTCTGCGTGGCATCTATGGGTCAGATGTGCTGATTGCAACCGGAAACAGCTTTACGGGAAACGTGCTGAAAGCCGGTTATACAGAAAAAATGGCAGGTGACATGATCATGCCAAATGATCTTTTGGCTTACAGCAGTAAGATGAGTGGTGCTGAACTGAAAGAGACAGTTAAAAGCTTTGTAGAAGGCTATGAGGGAGGCTTTATTCCGTTTAATCGTGGCTCTCTGCCAGTGGTCAGTGGAATTTCTATGGAAATCAAGGAAACAGAGGATGGTTACACCTTGAGCAAGGTTACAAAGGACGGAAAACAAATTCAGGACGAGGATACTTTCACGGTAACCTGTCTCGCGACATCAAAACACATGGAGGCTTATCCGGCAGATGAGAATATTGTGTTTGATCGAGGAGATACCACTGTGAAAGACACCTGGACAGGGTATGTTTCAGATGGTAATGCCATTCTAGCAGAGCCTGAAGATTACATGACGCTGAGGTGAGAAGATTGAAAGATAAAGTTTTTCAATCGTGAGATTTGTGTGTGCGCGCACTGACACAAACTCGACATGCGCAAAAAGCGTGCGCAGAAATGAGCGGAAAGAATGGATATTGAAAATCATAATACGGATAGAAAGAAGCCTGTCAGGAGAAAACAATTCATGGCAGTTGTCTGTATCGCTGTTTTGGTGGGAATTGTTTTGGGGGTTTTCCGATATTTTAGATTTGTGTCGAAAACTGTTTATGAGGAAAGTGTTTCTCATTTGACGGAGGTTTTTCATCAGTCTGATAACATGATGAGAGAACTGACAGATAAGAACCTGACATATCTTCATATATGGGGAGAGAATCTGCAGGATATTTTGAGCGAAGATGAAATTCGTGACTATATAAAGAAAGCACAGGAGGATACAGGATTTTTAGAGTTCTTTTTTCTGTCAGCTGACGGGGACTACAAGATGGCGACAGGGGAAACAGGGTACCTTGGATTACAGGAAAATATGGAAGAGGAAATCCGGCAGGGAAATGATGTGATAGCGAATGCAGCAGTTCCCGGAAAATCTCAGCTGCTTATTTTTGCCACGCCTAAGGCTCATGGAATTTATCAGGGATTTGAATATGATGCGATTGCTATTGCTTACGAAAACTCTGATATTGTAGACGTACTGGATATTTCTGCTTTCGATGGAAATGCCCAGAGCTTTATGATTCATCCGGATGGTCGTGTTGTGGTGGATCATTCTTCTGAGGCATGGGGGAACGTGTATAATTTTTTCGGAATTCTAAGAGAGCATTCTGATATGTCTGAAAAAGAGATCAATGCGCTTTTGGAGAAGTTTAAAGCAGGACGTACCGATGCGATGCTGCTAAATCTGGATGAAAGGAACTACTATCTGGTCTATGAAAAATCAGATATTCAGGACTGGATGTTTTTGGGACTTGTCCAGGCGGATATCGTCAATGCCAGCATGAACCGTCTGCAGCGTAGTACGATATTCTTTGTCAGTGCGATCGTGTTCTGCATAGCTGCACTTTTTATCAGTCTTATTATTCAAAAAAACAGGATAAATCTCAGAAGAAAGGATACGGAGATTCTGTATCGGGATGAGCTGTTTCAAAAGCTTTCCATGAACGTGGATGATGTCTTTCTGATGCTGGATGCAAAAACATATCAGGCAGATTACGTCAGTCCAAATGTGGAAAAGTTGTTGGGGATTACGGTAGAACAGATTCATAAGGATATTTGTATTCTGGGAAAACTGCATTCAGAGAAACAGGAAGATCCGGAGAAAAATTATCTGGAGGAAATTCAGGTTCAGGAACAGAGAGAATGGGATTTTGAATATGTTCATCTGAAGACAGGGGAAAAACGCTGGTTCCATAATATTGCAATGGGCAGTGAGGTAAACGGGAAAAAGAAATATATCCTGGTTATGTCAGACCGTACCTCTGACCGGAAAATGAACCAGGCACTTTCTGAGGCAGTACGTGCTGCGGAGACAGCAAACAAGGCAAAGAGTACGTTCCTTTCCAATATGTCTCACGATATCCGGACACCAATGAATGCGATTATCGGTTTTACGACACTGGCTGTAAGTAATATTGATGACAAGAAAAGAGTTCGGGATTATCTGGGCAAGATCCTTTCCTCCAGCAACCATCTGCTCTCATTGATCAATGACATACTGGATATGAGCCGGATTGAGAGCGGAAAGATCCATCTGGAAGAAACAGAGGTCAGTCTGTCGGATGTGCTTCATGACCTGAAGACGATCATCAGTGGACAAATACATGCGAAACAGCTGGAACTTTATATGGATGCCATGGATGTTACGAATGAGGATGTCTATTGTGATAAGACGCGGCTGAACCAGGTGCTGCTGAATCTTTTGTCCAATGCAGTGAAGTTTACGCCGGCGGGAGGAACCGTTTCTGTCCGGATCAGACAGTATCCGGGGACAGTAAAAGGCAGTGAATTGTACGAGATCCGGGTAAAGGATAACGGAATCGGCATGAGCCAGGAATTTGTACAGAAGATCTTTTCGCCCTTTGAGAGGGAACGTACTTCCACGGTCAGCAGGATCCAGGGTACAGGGCTTGGCATGGCCATTACCAAGAATATTGTGAATATGATGGGCGGTACCATTGAGGTTTTGACAGAACAGGGAAAAGGCACCGAATTTATTGTTCGTCTGCCATTTCGGATTCAGTCTAAGCACCAACGGATAGAGAAGATCGCAGAACTGGAAGGACTTAAAGCATTAGTTGTAGATGACGATTTTAATACCTGTGACAGCGTGACAAAAATGCTTGTGAAGGTTGGAATGCGTTCGGAATGGACACTTTCCGGAAAGGAAGCTGTTCTCCGTGCACGACAGTCTATGGAAATGGGAGATGCATTTCATGCTTATATCATTGACTGGCGTTTGCCGGATATGAATGGCATTGAAGTTACCCGCCAGATCCGCAGCCTTGGAGATGAGACGCCGATTATAATTCTGACAGCTTATGACTGGTCAGATATCGAAGTGGAAGCCAGAGCAGCCGGAGTGACTGCATTCTGTGCAAAACCAATGTTCATGTCAGATATCAGAGATACCTTGATGACTGCGATCGGCCAGAAACAGGCAGAGGCAGAGACTGCAATCCTTCCGACAGCAGGTTCGGATTTCAGAGGCAGATACATACTGCTTGTGGAAGACAATGAACTGAACAGTGAAATTGCAGTGGAGATCCTCAATGAATATGGCTTCCTGGTTGACACTGCCGAAAATGGAGCAGAGGCAGTGGAAAAAGTTAAGAATTCAAAGCCAGGTAATTATGATCTGGTGCTGATGGATGTGCAGATGCCTGTAATGAATGGATATGAGGCCACGAAGCAGATCCGTGCTCTGGATAATCCGGCACTGGCGGGGATTACAATTCTTGCCATGACTGCCAATGCTTTTGATGAGGATAAAAAGAAAGCTCTGGAATGCGGTATGGACGGATTCTTATCCAAGCCAATCGTTATTGAGGAATTGATTAGCATTCTGCAGAAGAATCTGGATTAGGGGTCTGTGAAATCGTATATAGATAATGCCTGGCCGGACTTCATTTTCGATGGAGTCCGGCTTTCTATTTAAAAGAAATATCCCGATTTGCAAATGGATTAGAAAAGGATCTAGAAGCTGTGGAGAATTCTGTTGTCTGTGAACTTTCAAATGGTTTTGTTGAAGGAACAAATAGTAAATTAAAAATGGTAAAACGTACTATGTATGGAAGATGCAGCAAAGTACTTTTAGCGGCAAAAGTAATATATGTGAAGGCAAAACGATACGGATAATTGCGGAAGAACCAGAATCGCCCGGAATACTCAGGTTATGCCAGAAAGCAAAAATTTACAAAGGCTTACAAAGCCCGAAATACCAAGAAAAACTAAAAAATGCGAGGTTATGCAACAATGATAAAAGTTTTCTTTATTTGCCACGGCACTCTTTGAAAGCTTCGCCAAAAAGCCAGTAAAATCACGGACCGGAGGGCATAGGCGGTCAGAAAATACCCCGAAAATAACCCACGGTATTTTGTGCAGATATTACATGTAAATATAGATGATATTGGGGACGCAATATGATAGAAAAGCTGTAAGATTTTGGAAAGAGAAATCTTATGGCTTTTTTCTGTGAATAAATCGAATTGAAAAGAAAATGTTGATAGATTATAATTTTTATATCTTTATAGACGGAATATATTAGATGGAGGATGCAAATGTTTGATCAAGAAAAATTAGTAGCGGTTATTGCTGCTTATAAAGAATATTTTCCAAATCATTGGAAAGATGAAAAGTATAAGTGGAAGGCAATCCAGTCTTTCCAAGAGCACTGGAATATATCTGCCGAGAATCTGGAATGTTGTTATATGCAAAAACAGAGGAAGCAATCACGCCAGATTGCAGTTATGTAATGAGTGGAAATAAGATTAGTGTAAAAACATTGGATTTGAATAAAGAGTTTAAATTACTTGCAGCTCAGTTGGATAAGATTGCGGAGGAGTATTTTCAAAAGATGTAGTTGGACTTATATAATGAAAAGAGTTGGGAATATGTCTAATTTAGTAGAAAGTTGGTGAAAAGCTTGGATATAAAACAATTAATCGGTGAAGCAACTGAATATGACAAAAAGCTATCTTTGGAAGCGAAGAAACCAAAGAGTTGGTGTAAGAGCGTAAGTGCTTTTGCAAATACATTTGGTGGAGCATTAATCTTTGGAATAGCCGATAATGATGAAATTGTAGGACTTGAGAATCCGAATAGCGATGCTGAGAAAATAAGTGAAATCATTAAGACAAGGATGGATCCAATTCCAGAATTTCGTCTTCGATTTGAACAGGTCGAAGATGGAAAAGTATTAATTATACTGGATATCTTCAAAGGTGAAGAGACACCGTACTATTATTCGGGTGATGGTGTGCTGGAAGCATATGTTCGTGTTGGAAACGAGAGTGTGAAAGCAACATCAACGGAATTGAAAAGACTGGTATTGCGCGGTAGAAATACATCTTATGATTCACAGATTTCTATGTATAAGGTGGAAGATTTTGCTTTTTCCAAACTCCGGGAAAGATATAAAAAATGGACAGGAAATAGTTTTGATGAGAAAGATCTTATATCATTTGGGTTGGCGAATGAGCAAGGATATTTGACAAATGCCGGAGCTTTGGTTGCAGATGAAAGCCCTATTCGATGGTCAAGATTATTTTGTACCCGGTGGAATGGATTAAATAAAAGCGGTGGTACAATAGATGCATTTGACGATGCGGAATATTCTGGAAGTGTATTGTCATTAATTGATAATGGAGAAGCTTTTATTAAGAGAAATGCGAAATTAATGTGGAGAAAGACTGCTAATTCCAGAGAAGAAATGCCGGAATATGTAGAACGTAGTTATCATGAAGCATTGGTTAATGCATTGGCTCATAGAGATTATCTTGTGAATGGCAGTGAAGTGCATATTGATATTTACGATGATCGTATGGAAATTTATTCGCCGGGAGGCATGCCGGACGGTTCCATTATTCAGGACAGAGATCCGCTTACAGTTCCGTCAACGAGAAGAAACCCGGTTTTGGCAGATATATTTAATCGGCTGGGATATATGGAACGTAAAGGTAGTGGATTTGGAAAAATCATCGGCGGCTATGAATTTCAGATCAACTATGACGAAAGTAAAAAGCCGTCTTTTAGATCAGATCGGTACCAGTTTACAGTTGTGATGCCAAATTTGAATTACAATGTCCCTCAGGATGTCCCTCAGGATGTCCCTCAGGATGTCCCTCAGGATGTCCCTCAGAAAAAAGAGAGTAATCCGTTGGAAATTCAAATATTGAATATGATAAAAAAGGATAGTAAAATCAGTACAGAAAAAATGGCGATGACGTTAGGAATAAGTTCCAAGACTGTAAAACGTCACATCAAAGATATAGGTATTGTCCGATTTGTTGGTCGTGGTTCCAATGGACACTGGGAAATAATTGATGATTAGAAATACAACTAAATGGATGACGTTAAGCTGTCTGATGCGAAGATATTTCTGATTAAGCTTCAGAGAGATGGACGAGGATACAGTTCCATACACTCGATCAGAGGCGTGTTAAGACCGGCATTTCAGATGGCTGTAGATGATGATCTGATCCTTAAGAATCCATTCGGATTTGAACTTGGTACGATACTGGTCAATGACAGTCAGAAGAGAGAACCAGGTTGAAAGAAGCGAAGAAAGAACTGGATAAAAACCGGTTTGTAACCCCAAAATATGCACAAATAACTCATGAAAGCCTTATTTCGTAAGGCTTTCCGGATAAGAAAAATAACCCATTTATAACCAAAATGCCCGAAAAAACATGAGAAAATGCATGAATTTATGAGAAAAAAAGCCGTTTTAGAAAAAAGTGTATAAAGGCTGGAAAGCCAGTATTTACAAGGCTTTGAGAAGATATGAGGAGATAAAATGGGTAAGATAAAAGTATTATTTATTTGCCACGGCAGAACTCGTACTTTTGCCTGAAATGGCTTGAAATCAAGACCCTTGGGGAATGAGAATGGTATTTGTACCCCCATTGTACCCCTATTTTGATATTTCACTGATTTATTAACCGGACTGCCCTCGATAAAAATGAATATGATTTGTGGTGAAAGGAGTTCCTTCGGGGACTTCTTTTCGTTTGCATAAAATGTCGGTTTGAATGTCGGTTTGTTTATATGGAACTGTTGCATGTGCAGTCGCGAGATGGAAGTTGAGGAGTATGAACATTACGATGCACCGAAATGTTATCAAAATGTTCCGAATTGTTATTAGAATAATTATTAGTTCCGGTAATTGCATCAAAAATTGATAAAAATAAGGGAATCAATTTGATGTTTGACGGCAATACATACTATGTGGTTGTACTATTAATAATAATCGTATACCTTACCTAAACATGCATAGAAACCAAGCTGATTACAATGAAATAACAAAAAAATTGAAAAGTAACATAAATTATGTTATTATATATAAAAATGTGTTACAAGGAGATGCCATATGAAAAAGCAATTAGAGAAGTATTTTGGCTGCAAAGTAAAAATAGCAGAATACAAGAATAAATTACCATTGCCGATCTTTATGACTATGCGTGATATTATGATAGTTGAAATATATGGTGTTAACTTTGCCATAATAGATGTTATGAAGGAAACGGAGCTAAGTGTTGCTGCAATGAAAAAGCAGAAAGCAAAGTATGAGGAAGCATTGCAGTGCCCTGTAGCATATGAAGTAGCGTTAAACAACGTATCCATGAGAAATGCTCTGGTAAAAAGCGGAGTTCCGTTTGTGAATTTGCCGGGAAATGTATTCTTACCATTTATGGGAATTGTATTGCAGGATGTGTATCGCAAGCAGCTTGTCAAAGCGGATAAGATGATGCCGGCAACACAGATGGTGTTCCTTGAATTGTTATATATGAGTGATGAGGAATCTGTGTTAAAAAGTGAAGTTGCGAACAAGCTGAATCTTACCAAAACGTCCATTACAAGAGCAACAGCGCAATTAGAGGAAATGGGACTCATCCAGCAGATGAAATCAGGAACAGAGATTGCTATTAAGAGAAATTACTCACGGAAAGAGTATTATGAAAATGCAAAAGGATATTTGATTAATCCGGTCCAGAAAGTGATTACAATTATGCGATATGAAGCAACCTTTGAATCATTTAGCGCAGGAGAAACTGCACTTAGTCAGGAGTCAGAATTGAATCCACCAAGAATAGAGGAACGTGCAATCTACAAGGGCGAGGAAGTTGTTGACCAGTTGGAAATTGTGGATGCCAGATCTGAAGACCCAGACGACTGCTTGAAGATACAATTATGGAAATACAATCCTTCTTATTTTGCAAGAGAAGGGCGTGTTGATCCTGTTTCACTGGCATGTACATTCAAAGGTAACGAAGACGAAAGAATAGAAATGAGTATTGAGGAACTGTTGGAGGAATTATAAATGGTACCAGGGATAGACTCTTTTAGAGAAAAATTTAAAGATTATACGGATTATTACACTATTATCGGCGGAACTGCCTGCGATATTCTACTCTCAGAGGCAGACTTGCCATTTCGAGCGACAAAAGATATTGATATGATCCTGATTATGGAGGATAACTTCCCGGAATTTGCGAGCGTATTCTGGGAATACATAAAAGAAGGCGGCTATAAGTGCGGATGGAAGAATGAACAGAATATGCACCTTTACCGCTTCACAGAAGGAAAATTCGGTTATCCTACTATGATTGAGTTGTTTTCAAGAAAGCCGGGATATCATCTTGAAATAGAAGAGGGAATCATTCCGATTCATATTGATGATGATACTTCCAGTTTATCAGCGATTCTTCTGAACGATGACTTCTATAAATTTATGATGTCCGGACGCAGAGTGGTTGATGGTATTGGTGTTCTGGGAGCAGAGCATCTGATTCCGTTCAAAATGTATGCGTGGATTAACCTTTTGGACAGAAAAAGAGCCGGCGAGCATGTTAATGAAAAGGATTTAAAGAAACATAAGTACGATGTATTCCGATTGTTGCAGATTGTTACAGCGGGAACAAAAGTTGAATCAGAAGGGCTGGTGACAGAGAGTATACATAGATATGTCGAGGAAATCAGTGCAGTAGATGAATCGGAGGTACGACTTTTGCAGATGGGAATGCCTTTTGACAGAGATAGGGGCGTGGAGTTGTTGAAGGAGATTTACTTGTAAGAAAATTGTTACAAGTTTGTATATCAATTTTAGGAGATGGAGTTATGCGAGTACTTGTGATTCCTGATATTCATCTAAAACCATGGATATTCGACAGGACAGAGAAAATCTTAAGAGACGGTAAGGCGGATCGGGCTGTGTGCCTGATGGATATGCCGGATGACTGGAATATGGAATTTCAGATAGAACGATATAAAGAAACATTTGATCGGGCAATCGCATTTGCTGAGGACTATCCGGATACTCTCTGGTGTTACGGTAATCATGATGTCAGCTACTCGTGGGGAAGACTTGAGACCGGATATTCTCCCTATGCCGAGAGGACGGTAATGTCAAAGCTTGAAGAACTTGAGAACCGCCTTAAGAGTCCGGTACAGATAAACATAATGCATCGGATTGACAATGTGCTTTTCTCACATGGAGGGCTTACAGCTGATTTCCTAAGATGGCTTAACAAGGATCTGCTGGATGCTGATATAGAGGAAGTTATTGCAGCGGTAAACGATGCTCCACATAATTATCTCTGGAATGATGAATCACCCTTATGGTTCAGACCACAGTATGAGACCAGAGAGATATTCAGAGCAGATATATACAAACAGGTGGTAGGGCATACTCCGGTGGAGAGGATATTTGAAAAAGACGGCATCATATCGACAGATGTGTTCTCTACCTATAGAGACGGAAGACAGATTGGAGAGTCTGCGATGATGGTTATTGATTCGGAAACCGGAAAATACGAGAAGATAGAGGTTATGGGGAAACTGGGAGTGTGATAAGGATGAAGGAACCTACGCAACAATATTCAGATACAATCAAATCATTACAATCCAGGATACAGGCATTGGAGGATGAAAACCGACTTCTGAAAGAGCGTTTGGAAGAAGCCGGTGTTTCGTATGCGGATATTGTGTCAGGCGACGCTGAAGGAGTTGTGGAATTGTATGATCCTGATCAGGGTGCTCGTATTAAGAAATTTGATGTTACGGATAAGATTGCAAGTGACTTCTTTATGATGTTCTGCCGCGGAAGGAAGGATGTGTATGATCTTCGTTATACGAATCCCAAAACGGGGAAGAACGGGTATTATACGCAGTGCTTTAACCGCTGGGATCGTGGCTGCCATATACAGAAAAAGGATGGAGTTCGTTGTAAGGATTGCGAATTAAGGGCATACAAGCCGGTTACTCTGCCTTTGATAAAGGCGCATATGAATGGGACAGATCCAAATGGCAATGATGTCGTGGCGATATATCCGATGCTTGAAAATAACCTTTGTCAGTTACTTGTATTTGATTTTGATAACCATGCAAAGGGAGCGGAGCAGGAAGATTATGCGAATATTGATGATGGCTGGAAAGAAGAAATAAATGCTTTGCGGCACATTTGTAAGAATCTGGATGTGGACGCTGCGGTGGAACGGTCAAGGTCGGGACGCGGTGCGCATCTTTGGATATTCTTCAAGGAAATGGTTCCTGCCAGATTGGCGAGAAGATTTGGCTTTGCGTTGCTAGAGAAAGGAGCTGAATCCGTCAATCTTAAGTCCTTCAAATACTATGATCGCATGATACCGACGCAGGATGCGCTCCCTGAGGGCGGACTTGGAAATGTTATTGCACTTCCTTTACAAGGAATGGCCTTGAAGTCCGGAAACAGTGCTTTTATTGATGAAAATTGGAACGCATATGAAGATCAGTTAAATGTTCTTGCCGGGACAAGGCGACTGACCAGACAGGGGATAGAGGACTATCTTTCTTTATGGTACAGTACGGGATCCACCAGCGAAGACAACGGTACTGATGCGCCATGGGATAAGAATTCTGAGATTGAAGCAGGCAGTGTTAAGGGCGTGGTGCGTATCGTGCTGGCTGACCGCATTTACATAGACTCAACAGGAATGTCCAATAAGACAAAAAGACAGCTTCGCCGTATGGCAACATTTTCAAACAAGCAGTATTTCCAGAATCAGGCTATGGATATGCCAAATTACGATGAATCCAGATTCATTTACCTTGGAAGTGACGAAGGAAAATATATTGTATTGCCTCGCGGACTTCGGGAAGAAATTCTAAAGAAGTTTGATAATGCGGGGATCAGTTATAAGATTGAAGACAAGAGAACCAAAGGGCAGGAACTCAATATTTCGTTTAGGGGAGAATTGCGTGAATCACAGATTCCGGCTGTGGAAACTATGCTTGAAAATGAAACCGGGATACTGCACGCCGCAACAGCGTTTGGTAAGACTGTAGTCTGCTGTGATATGATCGCAAGAAGAGGCATAAGTACCTTAATACTTGTAGACAGGGCAGATCTGATGAACCAGTGGATTAAGCGTCTGGAGGAGTTTTTGGATATTGATGAAGAACTACCTGAATATCAGACAAAGACCGGGCGTACACGAAAAAGAAAATCATTGATTGGAAATCTTCAAGGAGCGCATGATACACTGACCGGAATAGTGGATGTGGCCATGATACGTTCTCTTAAGAAAAAAGATGGATTTCATCCGAAGCTGAAAGAATATGCTCAAGTATATTTTGACGAATGCCATCACGCAGCATCGGATAGCGCGATAGAAGTGCTGCAGGAGATAAATGCAAAGTATGTGTATGGCGTGACGGCAACACCGAAACGTGGTGATGGTAAGGAAAAGATAAACGAATTTCTGCTCGGCCCTATCAGGTATAGGTTTACAGCAAAAGACAGAGCCGAGGAGCAGAATATTAATCATCTGGTATATCCCCGATTTACCCGGACAGTAAAGCCGCATCATTTGTCAAAAACACCATATGGTAATGATGCCTATGAACTGATAAGGAATAATGATGTTCGTGACGAACAGATTATCAGGGATGTGGCGGACTGTGTGCAAGCTGGAAGAACTCCGGTAGTACTGACGAAATATGTTGATCATGCCAAGAAGCTGTCTGAAAGGCTTAAGACATATGCTGACCGATTGATCTTGCTAACGGGGGCAAATGGAACGAAAGCGCGCAGGGCTCAGGTGGAAGAACTGAATAAAGTTGATGATTCGGACAGTCTTATTCTTGTGGGAACGGGCTCTTTACTTGGAGAGGGCTTCGATTTTCCGCGACTTGATACTCTGTTCATGGCGACTCCCGTTTCAGGAGAAAATGTTGTGGAGCAGTATGTCGGGCGACTTAACAGGGATTATGATGGTAAAGAAAATGTCATCGTCTATGATTATGTGGACAGTCATATTCCAAAGTTCGATAAAATGTATTCAGCAAGGCTGAAGGCATATAAAAAGATCGGATATGAACTTTGCGTTAATATGGACGGCGAAAAGCAGAAGGCAAATGCAATCTATGATATTGAAAACTATGCAGAAACTTATTGGAAGGATCTTGAGGAGGCTAATTCCGCGGTCGTTGTATCAAGTCCGAGGTTAAATAATCAAAAAGTGGATCGCATTATAAACATGCTTGGAAAGCGGCGGGAGTTGGGAGTTGAGGTAACAATTGTTACATGGCATCCGGATGCCTATAAATATGGCAAAGATGATGTCCGGATGGAGCTTATGGAGAGACTTCGAAAAGCCGGTTTTGAAATCAGGCTTGTAGAAGAGACTTGTGAGCATTATGCCGTAATCGATAATGAGATTGTCTGGTATGGAAGTGTGAATCTGCTGTCAAAGGAAGATGCCGAGGACAATTTGATGCGGGTATGCAGTAAAGATATTGCAGCAGAACTTCTTGAGATGACATTTGGTTCTGAAGTAGAATTGCAAGAATGGTAAGTATGGACGCAAAAGAAAGATAAAAATATACTTTGGGTATCAGCTAGCAGGTGTGGTAAATAAAATAGTAAAATATATCATCAAAAATAAAAACGGAAAACCCGTAGATAAATTCATAGCAAGGTGGTATATCAAGCAGAAATCCAAATTAACAACAGGAAAATTGTTTAAAATTTTAATATGCATTAAATCTTTTGAAATTTTCATGTAATTTTTTTTGAAAATGTATTGGCTTGTCCCAGGGGCAATGTTTTACAATAAGTAGAGAGATGAGCAAAACGAATTGATTTAAAAGATGGATTTGACAGTTAGCTTTTGTAAATCGGAAAAATGGAAATTTATGACATAACAAAGCTTACGTAAGTCCAGAACCTACGCAAATGGGGAGATATGAATAGCTCTTTATTATGCGATTCGCTTTACAGCTTTAAGCTTACGATAGGATTGCCCTGTGTCGGTGGTGATTGCCGCAACAGCAACCGCTAACAGACTTATATGGGCAATTGTATTCAAGTTGGTAACAGATGATTTATTTCTTACCCACATACGTTCCTGCTCTGTATTTTTGAAACGTGAGTTGTATCTTTCACATTCTGTACGAAGAGAGTAATTACTTTTGAAATATTTGCTGTCTCTGTCGACGGAGAGTCTTAAATCATCGGGAATGGTGATGTATTTTGTACAGCCGCGATGCTTTTTGCCGTTGTAAAAATTTTTGTGATGGCAGGGACAATCAGCGTTTTTGCTTGATTTTAGTGGACAGCAGAATTTTTGGCGTGTACGTCCATTATCAGAAAATTTACCATCCTTCCACATGGCAAGCCCAGCATCGCAGACAGGATTTCCCTGTGGAAGAAGTTTTGGATTTTTGGTGGATCGTTTGTTTAATGGAATAATACATTCACCTTGGTAGAGTTCCTGTACCTGATTATAGATATTTTTAACATCATAGCCTTTATCAGCAAGGAAGGTACATTCGGTTATCGGCAGAAAAGTATGTGTGTCAGCCAAAATATCAAGCGCAACAGTGGAATCATGGACATTGGCGGTAGTGGTCAGTTCATAAATGGGAAGACCTGAATACAGTCAACAAGGACGTGGTTTTTGTAACCCTAGTAGAACTCATACTTTTTCTCGTTTGTTTGGTTAGAAGCAGTATGTACGCCAAGTTTGCAATCAGTATCTGCTTTGGGCTGGTTATCAGGCTTAAATTTGTTGGATAGAAAAGATTTGGGATTATTCTGTGAAGTGTTTGCAGCAATCAGAGTAGAGTCCAAACCAATAAAAGATGTATCAACAATACCTTGTTTTGAAAGATAAAGAACTTGGGATTTCATAATGGATGAAAGTACATCGTTATCAAGCTGTTTTAGAAAACGATTAAACGTCCAGTAAGAAGGCAACGGAGCAGAAATATCAAAACCGCAGTAATGGGCGATTAGAAGGTTGTTGTTAAGATAATCAACAAGATCCGTAATCATTGAAAAGCCTTCACATTTCATAACGATAAACGAACAAATCATGGCATGATTGGAAAAGCCTTTTCGCCCGGTTTTAGGGAATTCAGGACAAAGGATAAATCGAGATTCAGAAAAAGTGAATCGTAAAATTTTGCAACTGGTTGTGAAGTGAAAAGACGGATTTTGACAACTTAATAATACCATTTGGAGCTGGTTGTTACTATAAATTTGGAGTGATAAAAGAGGTTGCCATGCCTTGCAAACCTGCATAAATACTGAGTATGTGGAGTTTTGCTCATGGCTAAAAGAATAATACTGAAGAGGTGGTGAGGATATGTTTGAATTGGAATATTGTAGTAATCCTGAGATTGGAGAGCTTCATTCGTCTGGTATTAAGTTTGATTATCAATATGATGTAGAATTTGATTCAAAACTAAAAACATTAGATAAATTTTTGTTCTTGGTGGATATGCATACTATTATTGATTCGTGCGCTAAAGACTTTCTTGAGATAACCATTGATGATTTTGATGAATTTTGGAAAATAAATAAAAGACTTTTGAATTTTGTTAATGCAGTATATGGGTATAAAGAAT
>OMDK01000195.1_pt1 | contig 32236 bp, 26 predicted proteins | sample 1645201 | NCBI WGS metagenome assembly OMDK01 (sample SAMEA103958151, study PRJEB25191) | human gut metagenome
GAGCATCTGCCTTACAAGCAGAGGGTCACAGGTTCGAGCCCTGTAGGTCCCATTCCAAAACAAATAATTGAATATGGCGGAATAGCTCAGTTGGCTAGAGCACACGGTTCATACCCGTGGTGTCGAGAGTTCAAATCTCCCTTCCGCTACTGAAAAAGAATCTTGCAGATGCAGGATTCTTTTTTTGCGAGTAGCAAGAAAAGGCCTGGGGGTCTGGAAAGAACTGCAGGTGGTGAATTCTGTCGGTGCGTGGAATCTGTCAGTGGTGGATTTTGGTAGTGCGTGGGCGGCGAAGAGAGCTTCTGGTCTAGTTCCCGTATAGAACAGTTGTGATTGGGCAAAAAAGCTGGAAACAATCTTTATTTTGCCCAATCTAGCTTAGCAAAGTCGCAATTTTCAGAAGCGGAAAGCACCGTATTGTAGCAAATTGGGCAAAAAAGCTGGAAACAGTCTTTATTTTGCCCAATCTAGCTCAGCAAAGTCGCAATTCCGGGAAGCCAGAAGAGTTGCATCGTAGTAAATTGGGTAAGAAACACTTCAAACAGAGTGTTTCTTACCCAATTTCTTGTAAATCCCTTACCTACCTGCTTCTATATTTAAAAATAGCTTATGGCTCCTGAAAAAGTCCAATCTCAGGCGGATAGTAACTAAAGATAAAAAACAGAATTGCAAGAATTACAAGGCAGGTAAGTAGCAGTCCCCTGCGGTTGGCAAGTTCGCGGTTATCGTTCAGAAACCATCCGATAAGAAAGGCACCCAGAACACTGATGTAGAAAATAGCAATATCAATCGCCATGACAGAGAAGCCCAGCACACCGGTGTATGTGTAGAAGAGAATTGGAATCAATGCCAATCCGACCAGTGTCCCAATGGAGAGTGCCACAGGAATCGGACTTTGTTCCGGAAGCTTGAAAAAGAGAAACAGCACAAGAACCAGCATTGGAAAGAACAGAAGCTTCATGTGCTCCCAGGTGGATTCATTCCATGGTGCAAAAAGCCGTACGATGGAATTGTTACCGGACCATTCATAGACAAAATGTAATAGGGTTCCAATTACGGACATAAAGAGAAAACCCCAGATAAAAAGTTTTTTAGAATTCATAAAATACCTCCTGATACAATAGTATGATGCAAAACAGGAAATAATATGAAAAAAGAAATCTATAAACAGCTATCAGAAAATACCTCCAGTGTGGTATAATGTCCGTAAGCATTGAGCAGTGCCAAAAACAGGAAAAATCCAGATTGGCTGCTTGCAGACAAAGCTGGATTTTCCTTGTTTTTGATAGGGCGAAAGCCCGAGAGCAGGAAGATGCAAAGCAGCTTCCTGCGTGGCACTGCGAAGTTGGATCGAGATAGGGCGAAAACCCGAGAGCAGGAAGATGCAAAGCAGCTTCCCGCATGCACTGCGGAGCTGGACCGAGATAGGGCGAAAGCCCGAGAGCGGGAAGGTGCAAAGCAGCTTCCCGCATGCACTGCGGAGCTGGACCGAGATAGGGCGAAAGCAGAGAGCCGGAAAGTTGAAAAGAAAAAAAGAAAGCAGGTAATCACATGCGAGTAGGAATGGGATATGATGTTCATAAATTAGTAGAAGGAAGAAAATTAATCATAGGCGGAGTGGAGATACCGCACAGTCTTGGCTTGCTGGGACACTCGGATGCAGATGTATTGTTACATGCCATCATGGATGCGTTGCTGGGGGCAGCGGCTTTAGGAGATATCGGAAAGCATTTTCCGGATACAGACCCGGCATATGAGGGGATTTCCAGTATAAAATTATTGGAAGAAGTGGGACAGCTTTTAGAGAAAGAGAATTATGTCATTGATAATATCGATGCTACGATTATTGCCCAGAAGCCAAAGATGCGTCCACACATTGAGAAGATGGAAGAAAATATTGCACAGGCATTGAAGATAGACGTCAGTCAGGTAAATGTAAAGGCAACCACAGAGGAAGGGCTTGGCTTTACCGGAAGCGAAGATGGAATCAGCTCCCAGGCAATCTGTGCTATCTCAAGTATCTATGAAAACAGCATAGCAGTGGGAGGCAGTGAACGAAATTGTGCAGGCTGCCCGGGATGCGGAAAATAACTTTTCTATTGACAAAATGGCAATTCGTGCATAAACTAGTAGCGTAAAAAGAATTTAAAAATGATTCAGAAATGAATTGATAAATGCAGTGAACGGAAAGAGTAGTATACATGTGTGAATAAAAGAGAGAGACTGTCATCGGCTGAAAGCAGTCTTGATTCCAAAGTATATGAAGTGCATCCGGAAGCAGTCCCGGTGAAAGCAAGTAGCCAGGAACGAATAGCACACGTTACGTGTATTGAGGGAAAGCAGCAATGCTTTACTTAGAGTGGAACCGCGGAATAACTTCGTCTCTATATTTATATAGAGACGATTTTTTACTTTATAGGAAATTGCTTTCCTGTAAAGTAAAAAATCGCTCCGCGAGAAAAATTGCAGGCTTGCATGCATAAAGGAAAGAATCTATACAGTGAACAGGAGGCTGTAATCATGGGTTTTATAAAAGAATTAAAAGAGGAATTTGAGATTATCAAGGAGCGTGATCCGGCATTAAAATCTCCAATGGAGGTTTTGCTTTATCCGTCATTTCGTGTTATGCTTAGTTATAGGCGTGCACATAAGCATTACCTGAAGGGACATTTCTTCCGGGCAAGATATATTTCACAGAAGGCAGCAAGAAAAACCGGAATTGAGATACATCCGGGCGCAGTAATTGGAAAAGGATTCTTTATCGACCATGGTACCGGCGTTATCATCGGAGAGACATCAATTATCGGAGATAATGTAACCTTATATCAGGGTGTAACCCTGGGCGGAACCGGTAAGGAGACCGGAAAGCGTCATCCGACCTTAGAGGATAATGTAATGGTAAGTGCCGGAGCAAAAATCATCGGTTCCTTTACGGTAGGCGAGAATTCGAAAATCGGTGCCGGAAGTGTGGTAATTGAAGAGGTGCCGCCAAACTGTACGGTAGTAGGTGTTCCGGGACGAATCGTAAAACGTAACAATGTAAAAATTCCGCGCAGTGATATGGATCAGTGCAATCTGCCGGACCCGGTACAGGAAGACATCAATGTATTGCAGCGGGAAAATTCAGAATTATGCAATCGTATCATTGATATGGAAAAAGAGATAAAGGCATTAAAGCAGGAAGTAGAAAAGAATTAAATAAGTAATTCCAGGAACGATGGAGGATAACATGGAGAACAACGTAAAGATTTTTAATACCCTTACAAGAAAAGTAGAGACCTTTGTGCCAAACGAAGATGGCAAAGTGAAAATGTATACCTGCGGACCAACCGTATATCATTTTGCACATATCGGAAATCTGCGCAGCTATATTATGGAAGATGTATTAGAGAAAACACTTCGCTATGCAGGTTATGATGTAAAGCGTGTCATGAACATAACAGATGTAGGACATCTTTCCAGTGATGCAGATACCGGTGAGGATAAAATGTTAAAGGGCGCAAAGCGTGAGCACAAGACCGTTATGGAGATTGCAAAGTATTATACCGATGCATTCTTTTCCGATTGCTCCAAATTAAATATCAAACGTCCGGATGTGGTAGAGCCGGCAACCAATTGTATCCCGGAATTTATTCATATGATAGAGGTACTTTTAGAGAAAGGCTATGCATATATTGCCGGAGAAAATGTATATTTTGATACATCAAAATTAGATGATTATTATGTATTCTCCAGCCAGAGCGAAAAAGAGCTGATGGTAGGTGTCCGTGATGACGTATCTGAGGATGAAAATAAGCGCAACAAGAGTGATTTTGTATTGTGGTTTACCAAGTCCAAATTCGATAACCAGGAACTGAAATGGGATAGTCCATGGGGCGTTGGTTATCCGGGCTGGCATATCGAGTGCTCCTGCATCAGCATGAAGCATTTAGGCGAATATATGGATATTCACTGTGGTGGTGTGGATAATATTTTCCCACATCATACCAATGAGATTGCACAGAGTGAAGCATATCTTGGACACAAATGGTGTAATTACTGGTTCCATGTGCATCATCTGAATGATAAATCAGGAAAAATGAGTAAATCCAAGGGAGATTTCCTGACCGTTTCCTTGTTGGAAGAAAAAGGTTATCTGCCGCTGGTATATCGTATGTTCTGTCTGCAGTCCCATTACAGAAAGCCATTGGAATTCTCTTATGAAGTAATGGATAATATGGAAAATTCCTATGTAAAGCTTCGTAAGACCATTGCAAAACTGGATGCGTCTACAGAAGTAGAGCAGGATAAATTTGATGCATACAAAGAGAAATTCCTGCAGGCATTAGAGGATGATTTAAATACTTCCATGGCACTGACTGTAGTATATGAAGTATTGAAAGCCGATATGACCGATGCAACCAAGCTTGCACTGGTAAAAGATTTTGATTATGTATTATCACTTGATTTAGCAGCGGGAGAAGTAGCAAATCCTGCCGATGAGATCGATGCAGATTTAGAAGCATATGTATTAGAAAAAATCGAAGAGCGTAAGGCTGCAAAGAAGGAAAAAGATTTTGCCAAAGCAGACGCAATTCGTAATGAACTTTTGGAAAAAGGAATTGTCTTAGAAGATACCAGAGAGGGTGTAAAATGGAAAAAGGCATAGATTCCCATATCAAAGAATATTTTGACCTGCCAAAGGTGGATGTAGCAACCTACTCCCCTTTGGCACTTGCCTACATAGGAGATGGCATTTATGACCTTGTCATAAGAAGCATTGTAGTTGGAAAAGGCAATACCAAGGCATCCCGTCTGCATCAGACCACCAGCCATCTGGTGAAAGCACATGCGCAGGCAACGATGATGGAGACACTGACTCCGATGCTTACGGAAGACGAAACGGAAATTTACCGCAGAGGCAGAAATGCCAAGTCTCCGACCATGGCAAAAAACGCAACTATGTCAGATTATCGCCGTGCCACCGGCTTTGAAGCATTGATGGGCTATTTATATCTGACGGATCAGTTTGAGCGGATTTTGGAATTGGCGAAAGAAGCAATCAGACACTATAATGTGAAGACCGGAAAGAATGATCTGGCAGGAGGAAAGTAGAATGGAAGAAATGCAGATGGAAAACACACAGGCAGAAAGCACGAAGATAGAAGGAAGAAATGCAGTTTTAGAAGCATTTCGTTCCGGAAAAACCATAGACAAGCTGTTTGTATTAGATGGCTGTAAAGACGGTCCCATTCAGACCATTTTAAGAGAAGCGAAAAAGCATGATACGCTGGTACAGTTTGTGGCAAAAGAGCGTTTAGAGCAGTTGTCAGAGACGAAGAAGCATCAGGGTGTCATTGCCATGGCAGCAGCATTTTCCTATGCAACGGTAGAAGATATTTTAGAAAATGCCAGAAAGAAAAATGAAGCACCATTTGTCATTTTGCTGGATAATATTGAAGATCCGCACAATTTGGGCGCAATTATCCGTACTGCCAATCTGGCAGGTGCCCATGGCGTCATTATTCCAAAGCGCCGTGCAGTGGGACTGACCGCTACCGTAGCAAAGGCTTCTGCAGGAGCCATTTATTATACACCGGTAGCAAAGGTAACCAATCTTACCAATACCATCCGGGAATTAAAGGAGCAGGGCATGTGGTTTGTCTGTGCAGATATGGGTGGCACAACCATGTATGATCTGGATTTAAAAGGTTCTATCGGACTGGTTATCGGAAATGAAGGAGAAGGTGTCAGCAAATTAGTAAAAGAAAACTGTGACTTTGTGGCATCGATTCCAATGAAGGGAGATATTGATTCCTTAAATGCATCGGTAGCAACAGGTGTTTTAGCTTATGAAATTGTAAGACAGAGATTAAGTTAACAGGAGAGAGAGATGCAATCTTATCAGAACATGAGTGATGAGGAATTAATTGCAGCACTTCGTAGTGGTGAAAAAGAAATTACAGATTATCTGATGGACAAATACAAGAGTCTGGTTAAGAAAAAAGCAAAAGCACTTTATCTCATTGGTGGTGAGACGGACGATTTGATTCAGGAGGGAATGATTGGTCTGTTTAAAGCTGTCCGGGATTATCAGCCGGATAAAGACAGCAGCTTTTTTCATTTCGCAGACCTTTGTATTGCAAGGCAGATGTATACAGCGGTGGAGGCTTCCAATCGGAAAAAGCATGCACCGCTCAATTCGTATGTACCACTTTATGCAGATAGTGAGGATTCGGAAGGCAGGAATCTGGCGGATGTGTTAGAGACTATAGATGAGGCGAATCCGGAGAATTTATTTATCAGTCAGGAAGACCGGGAAGATTTCAAGCGGAAAGTAAATGAAACTTTAAGTAAAATGGAACAGGAAGTGTTGTCGTATTATCTGCAGGGCTTTCGCTATGAGCAGATTGCAGAAGCTATGGGAAAAGAGCCGAAGGCTGTGGATAATGCGTTACAGCGTTTAAAGAAGAAGTTGAAAGGGAAGTAACAGCATGAAAAATATCATTCACATTTTTCGTAAGGACGTAAGAGGACTTTGCAGGAATTTTTTCGCACTGGTCATTGCAATCGGATTGTGTTTTATTCCATCTTTGTATGCATGGTTTAATATTTATTCCAACGAGGATCCTTATGCCAACACCGGAAATATCTATATTGCAGTGGCATCTGAAGATGAAGGAATGAAATTAGAGGATGGCACAACCGTCAACATGGGTGCTCAGGTGATTGAGCAGTTGAAGGAGAATAAGTCCATAGGCTGGCAGTTTGTAGACAGCTCTGATGAAGCAATCAACGGAGTAGAAAGTGGAAAATATTATGCGGCAGTAGTTATTGGTGACCGCTTTTCCGAGAGCATGTTCAGCATCTTTTCTAAAGGACTGGAGAATCCGACCATTACATATTATGAGAATGAGAAGAAAAATGCCATTGCAACGAAAATTACCGATACTGCGGTGAGCACATTAAAGTCCAGTATCAATGAGACATTTCTTGAGACAGCGGCAAGTGCCATGTTTGCCCAGATGGATAATCTTTCTGAGAAAATAAGTGAAGATGGCGGTGTGGATGGATTCCGCCAGAAATTAGAGCAGCTCAGCCAGAATTTAAAGGACTATGATGCCATGATAGACAGCTTCCTGTCCGGAAATGAAGAACTGAGCGCAGGGATTGATGAAGCCAATTCCAGTGTGTCAAAGGTGGAAGATAAAATTGATTCAGCTGTAAATTCCCTAAATGGAACAAAGACACAATTAGACAGTACGGATACTACACTTTCAGATTTTTCCAAGAATGTGGAGACAACCTTAACGGATATTGAGAATTCTTTGAATAAGATTTCAACGGATATTACCAATGCCGGACTGGGAGATTCTGCCAAGAAGACAACTGAAAGTATTGAGACAACAACGAATGATATCAAGACTTTAAATGACCAGTTGCAGTCGCTTTATGGAGCAATCAGTGGACTCAAGACAGATGAGAGCTTTACGGACGAGCAGAAAACGGATATGGATGATGTGATGTCACAGATTGATGCGTTGAAGCAGGATGCAGAAGAAATGCAGAAGCTTTTAGAGACACTGATGCCGGACAATGCATCAGATGCAGTAAAAGATGCGGTAGATACTGTGACAGGCGGAATGAATACAGCATTGTCTACCTGCAGCAAGACCATTGAAAATATGAAGAATGTATACACCAATAATCTGGTGCCTGGAGTATCCGGAATATTGGATACGGCATCCCAGATACTGGTCAATGTAACCAATCTTTTGAATAATCTGAATAATACATTAGGTGACATGGAAACCATTTTCGATGGAACCTTAGATATGGTAGATGCTACAGATGAAAGCTTTACACAGATTCAGACATTGCTGCAGACCTGTGATACAAAGATAGAAGAGGCAATCAGCAAGCTGGATGAAGCATCGGAAGATGAACAGATGCAGATTATCATGGAACTTTTGGGCGGCGATCCGGAATCCTATGGTAGATTCTTTGCACAGCCGGTAAAAGTGGAGACAAAGCAGGTTTATGAGATTAAAAACTATGGTTCTGCGGTAGCACCATTTTATACGACACTGGCACTCTGGGTAGGCGGTATTGTACTGGTTTCCCTGATTAAAGTAAAGGCATCCGAAAAGGATTTGACCAATCCGAAGCGTTATCAGCTTTTCCTGGGAAGATATTTAATCTTCTTTGTGATGGGACAGATACAGGCATTGATTATTGTACTGGGCAATATTTATCTGTTGCATTGCCAGGTGAAGAATCCGGTATTGTTCTGGTTTGCGGCGTCGCTGACGAGCTTTACCTTTATCCTTTTAATCTATGCGCTGACACTCTCCTTTGGAGATATCGGAAAAGCACTGGTGGTTGTAATGGTTGTTATCCAGATTGCAGGTTCCGGTGGAACATATCCGATTGAGATATTGCCGGAATTTTACCGGCGGGTATATATTTTCTTCCCATTTCCATATGCTATTAATGCCATGCGTGAAACCATTGGCGGCATGTATGGCGGAGCCTATGAGAAGAATCTGGCAGAGCTTCTGATTTTCGCAGCAGCGGCATTGTTAATCGGACTGCTGATTCGCGTACCATTTATGGGTATCAATCATTTCGTAGAAAAGCGAATGAAAGATACGAAGATGATGTAAGAGAGCAGGTGAAGAGCAGATGGAAAAGAAAGAAGATTATGAAAAGCTTTATGACATGCTTTTAGGCTATGAGCAGGAGATTCATAAGAAGAACCAGAAACGTATCCGCATCGGATTGCGGTGTCTTATCATTATTCCACTGATTTTCCTGGCATTGTTATTCTGGACAGAAAGCTCAAAAATTGTATTTTTGATTCTGTGGATTGTATCGCTGTTTATTCTGGCAGGATATTTAATCTTTGTAGAATATTCGGACTATAAATTACAGGAAAAATTAAATGAGATTTCCAACCGGGAGCAGCAGGAGAGAGATGCACTGATTGGCGATGGAATTGCCCAGGTAGAAGAACGGATTCGTACCGTACTTCAGACGGCAGAGCAGGAACTTTTAACGGATAGCACAAAGGAGTAGCAGAGGGATAACACATGAAAAATATTTTTAGAATCTTTTACCGGGATTTTAAGAGAGTCAGCACAAATGTGGTAGCAGTGGTTATTGTAATAGGTCTTTCCATTATTCCATCACTGTACGCATGGTTTAATATATTGTCCAACTGGGACCCGTATGGACCGGAATCTACATCAAATCTTAAGATAGCAGTATATTCCGCAGATAAGGGAATTGACATGGGAGGTCTGCCTGTAAATATCGGAGACAGCGTCATTGATGCCCTGAAAGCCAACCAGACTATGGGCTGGCAGTTTACTGATACCATGGATGAAGCAACCGACGGTGTATACAGCAGTGAATATTATGCGGCACTGATTATTCCCGAGGATTTCTCCAAGAAAATGATAAGCTTCCTTAACGGAGAAGTACAGAATCCGCAGATTATTTATTATGAAAATGAGAAGAAAAATGCCATTGCACCAAAGATTACATCCAAGGCAAAAACGGCAGTGCAGGAACAGATAAATGCAACCTTTGTCAGCACTCTGGCAGAAGTCATGTTAAAGGTAAATGATGTCATGGTAGAAAATGGAATGGATTCCGGCTCTATGATAAATCTTTTTCTGACACAGCTTAATGATTTAAGCGGAGATTTGGACGGCTATATTGCATTGCTGAATTCTTTTGTCAGCATTACCAATTCGGCATCCAGCCTGATTGATACGACACAGGTTATGCTGCCGAATCTGAATACGATGGTAGATGATGGTTCGAATACGGTAAATACCATGCAGGGAGCATTGAATTCCGGCAGCCTTAATGCCAGTGCTTTGGCTGAGGTTATTTCAGCAAATCTTAATACAGCAGCCGACAGCCTTGACAATATCAATACGCTGATACAGAATGCCTTAGATCAGTTGGATAACTATGGTGATTTATCTTCCGGCGGACTACAGAGCGCAATTAATATGATGCCGCTAATCCGTCAGTTATTTGAAAACAGTGTGGCAGACTGGAAGGATGATGAAAGTGTTTCCGGTCAGATTGCAGAAATCGAAGCACAGTTAGATAAAATTGAGGCAGATTTAAACAGTGTCCAGAATAATGTCACAGATTTAAATACTGCAAAGGATACTTTAAACACTGAAATATCTACCGAAATAACTTCCTGTAAGACCAAAATAAAAGCTTTAAAAGATACGTTTGACTATTCGGTAAAAGGTCAGCTGGAGACAACCATTCAGTCCATGCAGGGGTCACTGAATCAGACACAGGCAATTTTAAATGGTGTCAATGGAGATTTTGATGAAGTATCGGAAGTATTGGATGCTTATAGTGAAACCCTCGATAAGGGAAATGAAAGCTTAAGTGATTCACTGGCAGCAGCACAGGAAATGAAGACCGGACTTGACAGTGTGATTACAAGTCTCAGTGCTCTGGAAATCAGTGACCAGTATCAGGCTTTGATGAAAATCTTAGAGACCGACCCGACTTTGTTAGGAGATTTCTTATCTTCTCCGGTCAATATGGAGACGAAAGAGATTTATCCGATTTCCAATTATGGTTCGGCAATGTCACCGTTCTATACGGTACTGGCATTGTGGGTAGGTGCGTTGATTCTGGTGGCAATCATTCATGTAAAGGTACTTCCGGATGAGAAAATACCGGATGCAAAACCTTACCAGAAATTCTTTGGAAGATATATTACATTCTTCCTGATTGGACAGGTGCAGGCATTGATTACTGCACTGGGAGATTTGTTTTATATTAAGATACAATGCCATAACCCGTTCTTATTCTGGCTTGCCTGCGCATGTTGCAGCTTTGTATTTACCTTATTTATGTACGCATTAACGGTAGCCTTTGAAAATGTCGGAGAGGCTTTGGCGGTAGTCATCATGGTTATCCAGGTAGCAGGAGCAGGCGGTTCCTTCCCAATCGAAGTACTGCCGGCAATCTATCAGCGGATTTACCGTTTCTTCCCATTCCCTTATGGAATGGATGCACTCCGGGAGACCATCGGTGGTATGTATGGAATGACTTATTGGAAATGCCTCGGCATCTTGGGCATCTATATTATAATCTCACTTCTGATTGGACTTGTAATTGCAATTCCGTTTCGGAAGTTAAATATGAAGATTGAGCATAGCAAAGAAAAATCTGACATTATGCTGTAGAAAAGTATTGACAATCATAGCTCTCTATAGTATAGTATTACAAGTCGGGATTAGTTCCGACAGAATTGCTGGCATGGCTCAGTCGGTAGAGCGTCGCATTGGTAGTGCGGAGGTCACGGGTCCGATTCCCGTTGCCAGCTTAACTGGAAAAAGGGCTGTAATCCTTGATAAATCAGGGGTTACAGCCTTTTTGGTGATTATGCAAATCGCATAAAACATATTAACATCCGAGTCTGAATAATTTGCAGATTGTGTTAAATAACTCGGAACAGCTATTGAAATTAAAACACATAGTTTCGTCCTCCTTATTTTCTTTGAAATCATGTCTTAGCTAAGTACAAATGAATTGTAACAAGTCTGTAACATTTTTGCAATAGGAGTACATTGGAAATATGGGAAATATCTGGTCCTAGGATAAGCCGGGATGAGTTGGCTCTTTCTCGAACTTTGCAAACCAGCTATTAACGGCCTTGCTTACCTCGTCACGTTTACGGAAAGGAATCTGCACAATGGAGTGGTCTTCCATAATAAGGTCGTGCTGCAGAATTCCGGTGACATGATTTAAGTTTACCAGATAGCTGCGGCCAACCGGAAGAAAACAGGCAACAGAGGCAAAGTCCTCGGTAAGCTGCGTTAAGTTTCCGGGAATCGTAAAAGTCTCTGATATAGCGTGCAGCAGGACATTGTGCTGCCCGGTTTCAAAAAAGAGAATATCTGAGTAAGGAAGAGAATATTCCTTCCTGCGGACAGAAAAGGTAAATACTTCATTGGATTCCTCTAAAAGCGCATCACAACGGCTCATGGCATTGAGAAAATCTGTGTGTGAGTAAGGCTTTTGCAGATAGTAAAGAGCATTTACCTCATAGCTTGCCATGGCATGTTCTGTAGAAGAAGTGGTGAAAATAATGCCACCCTTATAGCCCAGTGAGCGAAGGATACGTGCTGTTTCCACACCGTTCTGGCTATTCATATAGATGTCTAAAAACAGCAGAGCCGGATAACGCTTTTCTTCCTTATAATACTGAATCATCTCTTCGCCTGAAGAAAAAAGTAGAATCTCCATATTACAATGATGTTTCGTGGCATATGTATTCAGATGATGTTTTAACCGTAAGGCATCGCTTTCAGAATCTTCGCATAAGTAAATCAGCATAATTATTCTCCTGTATATAAAAAGTAAAAAACACCGGATACGAAACAAGTATAACATATTGAAAGAAAATAAGAATCATTTTTTATCGACAATCAGGAAGATAAAATCACAATTTGGAAGAATTGGTTGCAAAATTCCCGGCGTTTTCTTAAGATAGAAACTGTGTGAACAAAAGAAATAGAAATAAAAAAAGGAGAGGAAATATGGGAAGAAACCGAAAAAAACGATGTCTGGCATTTTTGATGGCATTGGCTATGATGACAGGCTTATTTATGGGAGATGCTGCCGGACTACTGGTAAAGGCAGAGGATACGCCGGCATCCGTTCAAATAGGAAGTACAACATTAGAGATGGGCTGGTATGTGAAGGCGGTGGATCCTCCTTCTACACCGGGACCATCTGCAACGATTCGTGGCGTCGATAAAGTAGGGGAAGAACCGGAAAGTGGTGGCTATATTTATTTTGATAAGGATACGGCAACCATGACTGTATATAATGATATGGAGATTGCTACTTCCGGACCGAATCCGGTGACAGTAACGGATGGAAATCTAACAATTTCCGGGGCGGGAAATCTTACTGTTACAGGAACCTATAGTCCGGCATTTAACTTATCTGGAACCGGTGCTGCCGTTGTCACAAAGGATTTTACCGGAAATTTCAAGGTAACAAGTAATAGTAATGTAATAAACGGTGGCAGCAGATTTGAGATAGATACAACCGGTGATATTACACTGGAAACTGCATCAACGTCTTCAGAGCCAATTGTTTTGAGCAGTGGAGTGGTTGATTTAAGTGGAAAGAAAGTTACGATAACCGCACCATGTGGTACGATTGACCATGGAGTATCCACATTGAACCTGACACAGACAGAAGGAGACCTTGCATTAAGTTCTGCATCTGATTATTATCCAATTTTCAGTGCAGAAAATGTTACCCTGAAAAATACCGGTGGAAAGGTAAAACTGGAAAATACCAGCACAGGGGTGTTGACTGACAGTAATCTTACGATTGAAGCTGCAGGAGATATTTCTTTAAAATCAGCGAAGGGAATAACAAGCAAGAGTAATCCACAGGTGAGCTTAACTTCAACCAATGGGGATGTTACAATAGAACAGACCGCAAACCCTGTCATGCAAGATGGTAAGCTGACGATTCGGGCATTGGCAGGAGCAGTAAGCATTTCAACTAATGCACCGGTACCGATGTTTTTTGCAGAACTTGATATAAAGGCAAAGAATGATGTGACACTGAAACAGAATGGAACAACAGATTCATCACTTACCTGGGTTGGAGGCAGTGGAAGTATTGAGAGTACTGATGGGGATGTTACAATAGAACAGGAAAGCAGCACATATGTGATTGACACTCAGAATGCAGTCAGCCTGAATGCAGGTGGAACGGTTACGGTAAAGAGAAATACGGAAGGAACAGCATTAGCTTCCATGGTGAATGGGATTTTTGAAACAGGTGTAATCCAGCTTGTAGACGGCACAAAGAAAGGAGCCATCGTAGATGGAACCGTATATGCTGCCAGCGGATGTACGCATCCAAAGCGTATCAATGGAAAATGTGTTGTATGTGATGACCAGGAGCCGGTGGCAGCTATTGTAGATGCCAACGGAAATGTAACAAATTATAACAGTCTGTCCAATGCATTCCACAATGCCAATAAATACAATACCGTAAAATTATTAGTTGATTATAAGAACAGCAGTGAAGCAATTGATTTATCCTCTGTATATGAGGCTGTAAATCTTGATTTAAATGGGAAGAGTTTAACATTAGATGCATTTAATATCATGAATCACTTAAGCGTTTCCAATGGAAAGCTTAACCTGAGAACGCTCAATGATGCAAATACTAGTCTTTCTGATAAATGTACATTAGAAAATGTGGAAGCGGATATCCATGACATAAGCTGGACTGCAAATGGTGGTCTGGAATTAAAGAACAGTACACTTCATGTAGGTTCACAGGCATCCCCTTGCTCATTCTTTGTAGAAATGATTACAATAGCACCGGATGACGATTCTGTAATCACAGTAGAAAACATGATAAGTGGTCTGACAAACTATAAAAATGTACCAGCAATGGAACAGGCATTGGACAAATTAATTCCTTTCGGATATTCAGTTTTTGTTGATACTGATATTACAGTAATGGATGAATCCGGAAGACGTGCCCTAAATCTGGTACTTCGTAATAAGAAGCTGGCAGAAGCGGACATTACTTTAAGCCCGGCTACCTTTGTCTATGATGGCACAGGAAAAGAGCCGGCTGTAACCGTAACGTATGATGGAATGACGTTAACGGAAGGAAGGGATTTTACGGTTATTTATGTTGACAATATTGAAGTGGGTGATACAGCTGCAGCAATTATCAGAGGTTCCCGTTTCTCAGACCGTGTAACAAAATACTTCAGCATTACCAAAGCGCATCGTGGAGCACCAACAGGACTTACCGCAGTAGCAGAGACTATTGATGGCAGAAACGATGGAAAGATTCGTGGCGTGAGTGTAGAGATGGAATACAGTATAGATGGAACTACCTATACTGCAATTACAGAAAGTGAATTGACCGGACTTGCAGACGGAACCTATCTGGTACGTTATCAGGAAACACGCAATTATTATGTGTCTCCTGCAACACAGGTTGTAGTAGAAAAAGGACTTCCTTCTTCCAACAGCTTAAATCCGTCAAATCCGGATGGCGGAAGTAATCCGGGCGGAAATACACCGAATGGAAGCACACCAAACGGAAATAATAATGGAACTACATTAATCGCCGGAAGTAATGTTGGTACAACATTGCCGGGCGTATCTTCGGTGCAGACACCGACAGCAACAGCATCCGGCAGCACACAGGTTAAAACCGGAGATGACAACCAGATATTCCTTTATCTTCTTGTCCTGATTGCTGCGGCAGGAGTGGCTGCGGGAGCATACGGCAGATTAAATGCAGGACGCCGTATGAAATAAGTGAAAAGGGATATATCGGAAATAGAAAAGTCATGAAATGAAAAATAAAAATGCTGTACTTTCAGAAATGGGAGTGCAGCATTTTTTTTGTTGCAAAGAACATAAGGACGCGGTAAAATGTAGCGTAGTCAAAGAAGAGGAGATAGAAGATGCTGACACAGTTTTCAAGAACCGAACTATTGCTTGGAAAAGAAGCAATGGAAAAATTAAAGAATGCAAAGGTTGCAGTATTCGGAATCGGCGGAGTAGGTGGATATGTCTGCGAAGCACTGGTAAGAAGCGGAGTTGGAGCTTTTGATCTGATTGATGATGACAAGGTATGTCTGACGAATCTCAACCGTCAGATTATTGCAACCAGAAAGACCGTTGGAAAATATAAAACAGACGTCATGAAAGACCGTATTTTAGAGATTAATCCGGATGCCAGGGTAGAAGTGCATAAATGCTTTTTCCTGCCGGAAAATGCGGATGAATTTCCTTTTGAAGAGTATGATTATATCGTAGATGCAGTAGATACGGTAACAGCGAAGATTTCACTGGTTATGAAGGCACAGGAGATGAATGTGCCGATTATCAGCAGTATGGGAGCCGGAAATAAGTTAGATGCCAGTCAGTTCCGTGTGGCAGATATTTATAAGACAAAGGTATGCCCGCTGGCAAAAGTAATGCGCCGTGAGTTAAAGAAACGTGGCGTAAAGAAGCTTAAGGTAGTTTATTCCGAAGAGCAGCCAACCAGACCAGTCGAAGATATGGCAATCAGCTGTAGAACCAACTGTATCTGTCCGCCGGGAGCAGCTCATAAATGTACGGAGCGGCGTGATATTCCGGGCAGTGTGGCATTTGTGCCATCTGTCGCCGGACTGATTATCGCAGGTGAAGTAGTAAAGGATCTGGCAGCAAAATAAGAAACAGATAAAGAAAACCGGATGTGGAATCACATCCGGTTTTCCGTTTCTATTGATTTCCTTATCAGGAAAATTATTTCTGAGGACCAGCAGAAACAAGAGCTTTACCAGCTTCGTTTCCTTCGTATTTAGCAAAGTTCTTGATGAATCTGTCAGCAAGATCTAATGCTTTTGTCTCCCATTCAGAAGCATCTGCGTAAGTATCACGAGGATCTAAGATGCCTGAATCAACACCTGGAAGCTCGGTAGGAACTTCAAAGTTAAAGAATGGAATCTGTTTTGTAGGAGCGGTTAAGATAGCTCCGCTTAAGATAGCATCGATGATACCACGGGTATCTTTGATGGAGATACGTTTTCCGGTTCCGTTCCATCCTGTATTTACGAGGTAAGCCTTAGCTCCGCTCTTTTCCATTTTCTTAACAAGCTCTGCAGCGTATTTTGTAGGATGCAGCTCTAAGAAAGCCTGTCCGAAGCAAGCTGAGAATGTAGGTGTAGGCTCTGTGATTCCACGCTCTGTACCAGCAAGTTTTGCTGTAAATCCAGACAGGAAGTAGTACTGAGTCTGCTCTGGAGTTAAGATAGATACTGGAGGCAGTACTCCGAATGCATCTGCGGAAAGGAAGATGACATTCTTAGCTGCTGGAGCAGAAGAAATCGGGCGGACAATGTTCTCAATATGGTTGATTGGGTAAGATACACGGGTGTTTTCTGTTACGCTCTTATCAGCAAAATCGATTTTTCCGTTAGCATCTAATGTTACATTCTCAAGAAGAGCGTCACGTCTGATCGCATTGTAGATATCCGGCTCGGAATCTTTGTCAAGGTCGATAACCTTAGCGTAGCATCCACCCTCGAAGTTGAATACGCCGTTGTCATCCCAACCATGCTCGTCATCACCGATTAAGAGACGCTTAGGATCGGTTGAAAGGGTTGTCTTACCTGTTCCGGAAAGTCCGAAGAAGATAGCGGTGTTTTCACCGTTCATATCTGTGTTAGCAGAGCAGTGCATGGAAGCGATGCCCTTTAATGGCAGATAGTAGTTCATCATAGAGAACATACCTTTTTTCATTTCTCCGCCGTACCATGTATTAACGATAACCTGCTCACGGCTTGTAATGTTGAACATTACTGCTGTCTCAGAGTTTAATCCTAATTCTTTGTAGTTTTCAACTTTTGCTTTAGAAGCATTGTAAACGATGAAGTCCGGCTCAAAGTTCTTTAATTCTTCTTCAGTAGGCTGGATGAACATATTTGTTACGAAATGTGCCTGCCAAGCTACTTCTACGATGAAACGGATAGCCATACGGGTATCTTTGTTAGCACCACAGAAAGCATCTACTACATAAAGTTTTTTGTTAGAAAGTTCTTTGATAGCGATGTCTTTTACAGCACTCCATGCTTCCTCAGATGCTGGATGGTTGTCGTTCTTGTATTCATCAGATGTCCACCATACAGTGTCTTTGGAGTTCTTGTCCATAACGATGAATTTGTCTTTAGGGGAACGACCTGTATAGATACCAGTCATAACATTGACTGCGCCAAGTTCACTTTCCTGACCTTTTTCATAGCCTTCCAGTTCTGGCTTGGTCTCTTCTGCGAATAATGTTTCGTAGGATGGGTTGTAGACAATTTCTGTTGTTCCAGTAATGCCATACTTGCTTAAATTGATTTCTGCCATTTTGTTTTTTACCTCTTTCCTTTAAATATAGTAATATGATAATCGCCCGCAAAAAGCAGGTTTTTATGATATCTTGACCGAGAAACTATAAATCCTAGTTACGTCATCATAATTATTATACATAAATAAGTCATAAAATCAATAAAAAAACTGCGAAATTTTTATAAAGTGAAGAAAGTTGAAAGATTTTCCCCCTAAAGAATTAGCCTCCTGCTTAAAAATGCTGCCATATAATTCGGCAGAAGTCCGTTGCGGCAGAACCCCAGACAAGCTATAATACAAAGTAAGAGAAAAATATAATCTTACTTTGTAGGATAATCCTGTATAGAAAAGGAGCACATGGGCTATGAAGATATTTCACTTATCCGACCTTCACATCGGATTGAAATTAATGAATCATGATTTAAGGGAAGACCAGGAATATATCCTGCATCAGATTGTAGAGCGGGCGGGAGAAGAAAAACCGGATGCCATTTTGATTGCAGGAGATATTTATGATAAAGCAGTGCCGGCGGCAGAGGCAGTAGAGGTATTCGATCATTTTATCAATGAACTGACGGAGATGGTGCCGGAGGCTGTCCTTATGATGATTAGCGGAAACCATGACAGCGCACCAAGAGTGAACTGTTTTCGAAGCATTTTATCAAGACAGCATTTATATATGATAGGAAAGCCGCCTGAGACGAAAGAGGAATACATTGAGAAAGTGACATTGACGGATAAGTATGGAAAAGTGAATTTTTATCTTCTGCCATTTGTGAAGCCGTCTATGGTAAAGCAGATTGTGGGAACGGATGAAAATGACAACAATCTTTCTTATGATGCAACTTTGCATAAGCTTCTGGAAAGAGAAAATGTAAATGAAGCAGAGCGGAATGTGCTGGTGAGCCACCAGTTCTATCTGCCGGCAGGAAAAGCGGCGGAGGATGTTGAGCGGATGGATTCCGAAATCCGCACCGTGGGAAATATTGATGAAGTGTCTGCGGATGTGTTGGAGCGGTTTGACTATGCGGCATTGGGACATATTCATAAGCTTATGACCGTGGGAAAAGAGTGTTATCGTTACTGCGGAACACCTCTTGCCTGCTCCGTCAGTGAAGCGGGACAGAAAAAAGGCATTATTATGGTGGAACTGGAAGAAAAGGGCAGGCTTTCCACCAGAGTAATTCCGTTAAAACCACTGCGTCAGGTGCGTATTGTGGAAGGGGAATTAGAAGAAGTATTAAAGCAGCCATCCGATAATTTTGTAACTGTGATTCTTACCGATAAGGTGGATGTCAATGTCTTTGACATGCAGGACCGGCTGCGTCATGCATTTCCCAATTTGCTGGAAATTCGAAGAGAAACGCTGCACAAAGCCAATTATGAAATGGAAAAATTCCGGCATGAGGCAGAGCTTGATGCCTTTTCGCTATGCTGTGAGTTTATTGGAGAGATGAACGAGGAAGAGAGAGAAATTCTTAAGGAAGTCATCAATAAAGTAGAGGAGGAGAGTGAGTTATGAGACCATTAACCTTGGAAATGCAGGCATTTGGGTCCTATGGAGACCGGACGAAAATTGATTTTCGAAAACCATCCCAGAATTTATTTCTGATTACCGGAGATACCGGTTCCGGCAAGTCCACTATTTTTGATGCCATAGCCTTTGCGTTATATGGAGAAGCCAGTTCCACAGCTAATAAAAAAAGTGGAACAGAGCTGCAGAGTCAGTTTGCCACAGCAGGCGCAGAGCCTTATGTGGAATTGAAATTCTGTGAAGGAACAGAAGAAAGCGGCGTCTATACAGTGCGCCGTGTGCCAAGACATGTCCGCCCATTGAAGCGGGGAAGCGGTGAAAAAGAAGAAAGCGAATCCGTTACCTTAATCATGCCGGATGAAATCGTTTATTCGCAAAAGGAAACGAATCAGAAAATCATTGATATTGTCGGGCTGAACAAGGGGCAGTTTATGCAGGTGGCAATGATTGCCCAGGGAGAATTTATGGAACTGCTCCGGGCAAAATCCGATGAGAAAAAAGTGATTTTCCGAAAATTATTTCACACAGAAAAATATGAAAAGATTGCCAATGAATTAGGAGACCGGAAAAGAAAATTAGATGCAGAGATTGCCACAATCCGTACGAAGTTTCATGCCAAAGCTGAGAATGCGGACATACCGGAAGCCTTTGAAGAAGCCGAAGCCCTGTTGGCATTGAAAAAAAAGATGCAGCAGGCGGATGCAAAAGCACCGGAGATGGAACGCTTTTTAGAATTGATGCAGCAATTGTGCCAGTATCTTAAGGAAGAGGGAAAGAAGAAAAAGAAGGAAGCAAAAGAAGCGGAAAAACTGCGGGAGCATTGCAGGAGTGCGTTGCAGGAAGCGGAAAATCTGCAAAAATCCTTTACCCAGATGGAAGAAGCACAGCGGGAGTTGGCACGCCTTTTTGAAGCGGAAGAGGAGATAAAAGAGACTGCCCGGTTAGAGCAGATGATAAAGCTTGCCTATGATGCAAAGCAGCTCTATCAGCAGTATGAAGAAGCGGTAAAGAGGCTGGAGAATATAAAGGCAGAACAGCAGAAATTAGAAGAAAAGCTGCCGGAGATAAAGAAAGCTTTAAAAGTGGCAGAAAAGGAAAGAAACTTAGCAGAGGCGGAAAAGGAAACACAGCAGAAGAATTACAGTATTATAGAAGAAAAAGTAAATCGCACGAAAGCGGCATTGAAAGAAATAAGAAAAGCCGCACAGGAAGTAGAGCAGAGTAAAGATGCTTTGCAGCAGGCGGAAGAGACGGAAAAAGAGACAAAAGAAAAAAGCACTGTCTTAGAGCAGAATATCGTGCAGTGGAAGAAAGAAGCAGAAGCCTTCGAAGGAATGGAAGTAAGGCAGTTACAGATTACCGGAAAGAAAAATGCTCTTGCAGAAATCGAAGATGCCGTAGCAGAGATTACAGAATCAAAGCAGCTTCTTGGTAAAGAAAAGAAACAGGAGGAACATGCAAAAGAGATTTATCGGGAAGCATCCGGACAGTATCAGGCAAAGCAGCAGGAATACGAAGCATATCGTAAGCGGTTTTTCGATGCGCAGGCAGGTATTTTAGCAAAGGAATTAAAAGAGGGAGAGCCATGCCCGGTCTGTGGTTCCATGGAACATCCAAAGCCATGCATTGCGGTAGAAATGCAGGAAGAATTAAGCCGGGAAATGTTAGAAGCTTTAGAAAAAACGATTGCAAAGTTACAACAGAAGCAGGAAGCGGCATCTACAGAAGCCGGTGCATGCCACGTAAGAAGAGAGAACCGGGAGAAAGAGTTGGCAGAAAGAAAGGAAAAGTGCCGGAATAAAATAGAAGCCTTTGGAAAGGAAGCAAACCCGGCAGCCGATAATGAAATAGAACCGTGGCTTGTCGCGCAAAAGAAAAAGCTTGCAAAAGAAGAAGAAACACTTTCTCAGGAGATAAAAAAGAAGAAGGAATTGTCTCATAAATTAGAAGAGGCAGAAGCAAAAAAGATTGCACTTCAAAAAGAAGAGACAGAAGCAACAGAAAAGAAGCTATTGGCAAAAGAGCAGTTTGACCGTTGTCAGGCAGCTTACACAGAGCGGAACCGCACCCTTGACTATACATCTGAAAAAGAAGCGGATGAAGTCTTGGCAGAAGCACAGCAGAAGAAGGCTTCTGCAGAAAGTGCATATGCAAAGGCTGATAAAGAAAAGAGCCGCTTAGAGGAAGAGAAAACCGGTACACAGACAGGCATTGTCCGTTGTGAAAGAGAACTTCCGGAACGGAAAAAGGAAGCAGAAGCCAAGCAGCAAAAATATGATTTATATATAGAAGAAAAAGATATTTCCAAACTGGAATGGCAGACTCTGGTGGAGCAGTATTCGATAGATGCCATGGAAGAGATGCGGCAGAAAAGGGAAGATTATCAGAATCAGAAGACGATGTATCAGAGCCGCTATGAGACAGCGAAAGAAACTGTAGGAGAGAAAGAAAAACCGGACGTAGAGAAGCTTTCAGAGGAACTTAAGGCAGCAGAGGAGCAGAGTAAGCTTGCAGGCAGGGCAGTCAATGAGTGGGAGATTTCTAATCAGAAGGATACGGAAATCTTAGAAGCGGTAGAGGAAATATGGAGCGGGCGGCAGCAGGTATTAGAGCAGCACAACCGTATAACACGGCTTTATACTGTCATTTCCGGAAATGTGTCCGGCAGCCGTATGGATTTGGAGACCTTTGTGCAACGTTATTATCTGGAGCGGATTCTTTATGCAGCAAACCGCCGTTTTGAAGAAATGTCAGCAGGACAGTTTGAACTCAGAATGTTTGATGAGAAGAAGGCTGCAATCGGAAAGAACAAGGGACTTGACCTTATGGTATATTCCAATGTAACCGGAAAAGAGCGGGAAGTCCGTACGCTTTCCGGAGGAGAGTCTTTTATGGCGGCGTTATCCATGGCATTGGGCATGGCAGATGAGATTCAGGAAAATTCTGCTGCCATACATCTTGATATGATGTTTATTGATGAAGGCTTTGGTTCCCTGGATGAGCATGCAAGAGAGCAGGCAGTCCGGGTATTAAAAGAGATGGCAGGCGGCTCAAAGCTTATTGGAATCATTTCCCATGTAACAGAATTAAAGCAGGAAATGGAAGACCAGCTTCTTATTACAAAAGATGAAGAAGGAAGCCATGTCCGCTGGCAGTTAAGCTAGCGGATAGGCTCCCTGTTCTAACATTTCCGTCACCATGGAAGCCATAGCGGAAGGATGTTCTTTCATTCCGTTTTGCAGCCATTTTAAGAAAACATTATAGAGCGCACCGGAATAGAAGTAGACTTTATACCGGTGAATATCATTATAAGGCATGTCACCCATATGATTTTCTAATTCCTGATCAAAAAGGTCTAAGTAAATGTATGCAAGACCTGCCTTATATACACTTAAAATAAATTTCTTGTAAGTCTTGAAATACCGGAAAATCAGTAAAATTGCCTCATAGCTGAAAAAGTCATTTTCAAGCTTTTCTGCCCTCTTCCGGTATTCTTCCATAATATCGTCCGTAATTTTAATCAACACTTCTTCCTTGGAATGAAAATTCCGGTAATAGGAAGCTCTTGCTACTCCGGCAGTGGTAATAATATCGGTTACGGATATATCGGAAAATGCTTTGGTGTCCATGAGTTTGGTCAGGGCACGGGCAATCTTTAATTTTACCTGGCGGTTTGCTTCGTATCGTTTGTCTGTTTCTTTCATTTAAATGCTCCTGTTCGTATGTGCTATGGATGTGTGCCGGTGGGTGGGACAGTCGCTTTATATTTGTTATTACGATTTGTATTTGATACATACATTGCTTCTAACGTCAAAGAGCGGTTTTTCTTGCACTGCATTTTTCTTTTGCCGATAAAGCCTGTCTTTCCAATGTTTGACAGTATGCCGGACTCTGTTCGCCTGAATGCGGATACGATATATGCAGTCTGTTAGAGACGCTTAGAATTCCGGCAGCAACCGGCAACGCTGGCACAGGGACGTGCCAGCGAGGCACATCTTAAGCATGGATGCGAATATGTGCCGGGTGCCGGAAGATACGGAAACTTTAACGGAATTCTTAGCGTCTCTTTCAGACGGAATGTTGTATCCGCATCAGACGGACAGAGCCGGCATCCGGTCAAAGCAACGGAAAGGACAGCCTGACAGCAAGAAAAATACAGTGCTAAGAAAAATATCGCTCTTTGCGTAATGAACCAATGCATATATCAAATGCAAATCATAAGAAACGAATATCATATTCTGTCCCACCCACCGGCACCACATCCGTATCATGATACAAAATGATATAAAATGTCTCACATCAAACCGTTGAAAAAAGGGAAAACTATGCTACAATGCTACTTATGCAGCCACAACAATGTGATATAAATTATCTCACATATAGTGTGGCATAGATGTAGACAACAGTCAAGAGATGGAGACGAAAATGAAGATAATTACAGATACAGGATCTGATATATTAGAAATCGAAGCAAAGGCAATGGGCGTGGATCTGGTGCCGATTTCGGCAAACTTTGGAGATGTTATATTTGACCGGAATACAGAAGAGAATTTCAAAGCATTTTATGAGAAACTGCGCAGCGAGGAACAACTTCCGGTATCCAGCCAGCCATCACCGGCAGCATTTTTAGAAAAGTATGAAGCGGCAGAAGAAACGGGGGAAGAAGTGTTGGTGATTCTTATTTCCTCGAAGCTTTCGGGAACTTATAATGGGGCAGTGCTGGCGAAGGAAATGTGCGGATATGAAAAGATATATATCGTGGATTCCCTGCAGGCATCCTTATCCTTGCGGCTTCTGGTGGAGTATGCCGTGAAGTTAAAAGAAGAAGGAAAAAGTGCAGAAGAGATTGCAGGAATCTTAGAAGAAGTAAAGAACCGCACCTATCTTACCGGTGTTCCGTCCACATTATTATATTTGAAAAAGGGCGGACGTATTTCTCCGGTAGTTGCAGCAGTGGGAAATGTAATGGGAATCAAGCCGGTACTGCTGCTCCGGAATGGAGAGATTGAAGGATATTCCAAAGCCCGCGGCATGAAAGCGGCCAAAAGCGGAATGCAGGCTTTCTTAAAAAAAGGAGAAGTGGATAGCTGCATGCCGGTAGAATTTGCTCACAGCAATAACCCGGAAATGGGAGAGGAATTCCGGAAAGAAACCATGAAAGCATTTTCCCTGACAGAAAGCAGCTTACATGAAGTTGGAATGGCAATCGGAACCCATATCGGACCGGATGCACTTCTGATGGCATTTATTTTAAAAGAAAGCATGAAATAAGAATTTTCAGATTTAAGGATTCTTTAATAATTGATTCGTTATAGTAGAACCAGCAAAGGAAATAAAACTTTGCCGGTTCTTTTTTTTTCTTTACAGGAAATTGCCTGTAAAGTAAAAAACGCTCTGCGAGGATGCACACTGCGGCACGAAACTTGCAAAGCGTGTTTCGCGTAGTTGAGGTATACTAAGAGGATAGAAAGGAGCAGAAGATGTTTTGGGATATCTTACGCAAAGACTTAAAGCGAAAGAAAACAATTAATATTGTAATTTTGCTGTTTATTATTTTAGCTGCCATGTTTGTGGCAAGCGGGCTGAACAATGTACTGACGGTAGTAAATGGAACCGATTATTATCTTAATCAGGCAGACATTGGAGATTATGTAGTACTGACCCAGCAGGGGGATGGCGGTGTGCCGGAGCTTTTGGATACCTGTCAGTATGTAAAAGACTACCGCATGGATCATATTATGTATGCAGCCAAGGGGAATATCAAGGCAGAGGGAAAAGAACTTGATATGGCAAACAAGGCAATGATCATAGAATCCATTTCCGAAAGTGAGATACATTTTTTCACAAAGGATAATAAGGAGCTTACAAAAGTGCCTGAGGGTGAGGTCTATGTCACAGGAAATTTCTTAGATGCAAATGATTTAAAAGAGGGAGATAAACTTACGATTACCCATGGCAAAAACAGTGTGGAGTTTACGATTGCCGGAAAAGCAAAAGATGCGCTGCTGGGTTCTGAATTTATGGGAAATAAAAGATTTATTTTAAATGAAGCGGATTATCAGAAATTTGCATCGGATGAAAGTCTTGCAGAATACCGTGGCGAGATTATTTATATTGACACAGACAATCCATCGGAAATAGCCTCTTTGTTAAGCAATGCATCCAACATCCTATTTAACCGGGGACGGGGCATTTTTAAATTATGTTATGTCATGGATATGATTGTGGCATTTGTGGTGCTGGTTTTAAGTGTATGCTTGATGATAGTATCCTTTGCAGTGTTGAAATTTACGATTACTTTTACGGTGACAGAGGAATATCGGGAAATCGGTGTCATGAAAGCCATCGGAATTACGGACTTTAAGATACGAAGCCTTTATCTTGTAAAATATCTGATGCTGGCTGTTGTGGGAGCCGCAATTGGATTCCTGGCAAGTATTCCATTTGGCAATATGCTGCTGCAGTCCGTGACAGAAAATATGATGTTGGGAAACAGTCATGCCATTATAGCAAATTTCATTGGAGCACTTATCGTTATTGCAGTTACCATCTGGTTTGCATACCGGTGTACCGGAAAAGTAAAGAAGCTGACACCGGTGGATGCTATTCGAAACGGTCAGTCCGGAGAACGCTTTAAAAAGAAATCCATTTACCGGCTGGGAAAAAGCCGTTTTAACAGTACCTGGTATCTGGCAGTCAATGATATTTTAAGCAGTCCAAGACGGTTCCTTACGATTATATTGTCCTTTTTCCTCTGTTCCGTTTTTATGCTGGGAGTGGTTATTACAACAGATACCATGAAAAGTAAGAATCTGATTACGACATTTGGAAAAGAAAGTGATGTCTACATATCAGATGTATCACAGGCAATGGGGAATATGGCAGGAAAGACCCGGGCTGATTTGGTAAAAGAATTAGATGACCTGGCAGAAGAACTTACGGAAGAAGGCATGCCATCGGAAATGTCTGTTGAGATACAGTATACTATAAAGATAAACTTTCACAGCTTCATATAGGGTTTAACATGGGGGAGTATCAGAATTTTCTGGTGAAAGCAGATACAGAACGTTTGCTGGAAGTATTGCAGAATATCATAGAAAATGCTATAAAATATGGTAGTGACAAAAAAATTGGTATATCAATTTCGAAAGAAGAAGACTGTGTGCTGATTACCGTGGAAAATACAGGAGAAGTTCTTCCGGCAGAAGAACTTCCGCACCTTTTTGACAGCTTCTATCGTGGCTCCAATGCAGGAAGCCAGGAAGGAAGCGGACTGGGGCTCTATATATGCAGAAAGCTGATGCATAAAATGAACGGGGATGTTTTTCTGAAACAGGAAGAAAATCTTTTTTCGGTAACTGTGGTAGTGGGTATGGCAAATTAGTCAATGAAAAAGGCAGGAAGAAAATGTAATATGATAAAAGCAGTTTTATTTGATATGGACGGAACACTCATTGATACAGAGAAATACTATAGAATCTGCTGGCCTAAGGCAATGGCGCATTTTGGCTATGAAATGAGTGATGAGCAGGCATTGTCCATGCGTTCCTTAGGACAACCCTTTGCACCGACGCATTTAAAGGAAATGTTTGCAGATGAGAATCTTGACTATCCGGCTATCCGGGCTTACCGGAAGGAATTGATGGAGGAATATCTTGCAAAGAACGGTATTGAGATAAAAAGAGGAGCTGTTGAGTTATTGAATTTCTTAAAAGAAAAGAAAATCCGGCGGGCAGTTGCAACGGCAACCGACATGGAACGGACAGAAAGATATTTAAAGCAGATAGGACTATATCCGTACTTTGATGAAATCATCAGTGCAACCATGGTAGAACACGGAAAGCCGGCACCGGATATCTATACTTTTGCATGTGCACAACTTGGACTTGCTCCGGAAGAATGCCTTGCGGTGGAGGATTCGCCCAATGGGGTTATGAGTGCTTGTCAGGCAGGCTGTCAGGTGGCAATGGTTCCGGATCAGACACAGCCGGATGATGAATTAAAAAAGAAACTTACGATATGTGCAAATACACTGGATGAATTGAAAATTTTATTTTCATAAAATGGGAGAGGTAAGATGAATTTTTTATTTGATACTTCAATTGATGTGAACCGCAGACAGTTTTATGTGCTGGCAATGGGAAGCTGTATCGGAAATCTGGCAGGATTTATTGGAAATGCATTGATTTTCGGATGGAACGGAACAACGATTTTCTGTGGAATCTGTATGTTACTTATGGCCGCAGGAAGTTTCATTGGAATTAAAAAAGGTCAGATACGTTATGCGTCTTATTTGATGATAGCAGTATTAAGCCTTGTGGAATTTCCAACACTATATTATATATATCAGACGGGAACGATTGTATACATGGTACTTGCGATGGTAGCAATTGCGATTTTTATTCCAACCGGAAATGCAATCCGGTTTGCCGGTATAGTAATTGTAGCCGATGTGGCAGCAGTTATTTTAGCCTATATGAGACCGCTGGAAAGTGAAAAACTGTCAAAAGAAGTCGTGCTGCAGAGCACACTTTGTTCCCTGCTTATCGTTTTACTTTGTGTCTTTTTGATTTCTATCCTGCTTCAGATGCAGAGACAGAGGCAGGAAGAAGAAGTAAAGAAGTTGAATGAACAGTTGAAAGATGCCGCAGATAAAGATGCACTGACCGGACTCTATAATCGTCGTTATTTAAATCAGTATCTGGGAGAACTTATTCTGGATGAGAAGGAAGAATTTGATGCGGTACTGATTGATCTTGACTTCTTTAAACATGTGAATGACAATTACGGACATGGGTTTGGAGACATTATTCTGGTGGAATTTGCAAGACTTTTAACGAAGCATGTAAAGAATAAAGGGATTGCAGTACGCTTTGGTGGAGAAGAATTTATGCTGGTTTTAAAGGGGATGAACACGGATGAAATCGGTAAAATGCTAGAGCATATAAGACGGGAATATAAAGAATATACAAAGCATGAAAAGAATATCGAATGCTCTTTCAGCAGCGGAGTACAGCATTATACAGAAGGAATTGCTGTTACGGTATTATACCGCTTAGCGGATGAGAAACTTTATGCGGCAAAGGAGCGGGGAAGAAACCAGGATGTCTTTGATTTAGAATCATAGAAAGATAAAAAAGGGGGAGAGAAATGAAAAGGAACATCAGGAGGATTCGTTTATGAAAGGGAAAAAGTTTTTAGCAATGATATTAAGTGCAGCGTTGGGAATGTCAACGTTTGCGGCTTGCGGAAGAAGAGTCGTGGAGCCGGAGAAAAAGACCACAGAAACAGAGGCTGAGACTGAGACGGAAGAAACGGAAAACTCAGAAGAGGTGACAGAGGAGACAGAAACGGAAAATGTGGATGAAGATGACATTTTTGCACAGCTTGCAGGAGAAAGCTTTATGTTTACCAGCGGAGCCGGTGCATGGGATTCTACATTGATTTTATCCGAGGATGGCTCTTTTGTGGGAAATTATCATGATGCAGATGCAGGAGATAGCGGGGATGGATATCCAAATGGAACCCTTTACTATTGTGATTTCTATGGAAAATTCACCCAGCCGGAAAAGATAAATGATTATACCTATGAGATGCAGTTGGAGAATATTGCAACGAAGGAAACAGAAGGAGACACGGAAATTAAAGGCGGCGTGAAATATATTTACACGGGACCGGCTGGTTTGGAAGAGGTTTATGATTTATATATTTATCTGCCGGGTGCACCGTTAGATGAATTGCCGGAAAGATTCCTGGACTGGGCATCCATTGGTCTTACCGATGAGGATACGACGCTTCCATTCTATGCAATTTTTAATACGCTGACCTTTGATACCTTTTTAGGACCGAGTGGAGATAAGGTTACGGTAAATGATAAAACCACAACTTCCGATGTATCCATAGAGAGTGAATTGCAGAAAATCGAGGAGAAAGCAGCAGCCATGCAGGAAGACCTTTCCAGTGGAGAACTGACACAGCAGGAAATGAATACCCTGTCTCTGCAGTTGTATCAGTTGTGGGATAATGAGCTGAATTCTATCTGGAGCCGTTTAAAAGAGACTTTGGATGAGGACACTATGACGACTCTTACCCAGGAAGAGCGTGACTGGATTAAGACAAAAGACAGTGCAGTAGAGGAAGCCGGCAAAGATGCTGAGGGTGGAAGCCTGCAGCCATTATTGGAAAATGATAAGGCGGCGGAATTAACAAGAAACAGGGTATATGAACTGGCAGAGTATTTGAAATAAAAAGATATTTTAGCGAGGAAAAATGGTTACATTAAATGATTACTTATACTCCGGAGCAACGGTGTTCCGGATATTGAAAAAGTATACGCAGGACCTCCGGGCATCCGCAAAAGTATCAAAAAATGAAGTGGATCTGGTGCACTGCAATTTCCTGATTCAGATTATGGAGCTGTTAGAGCACAATGATTTCCTGACAGCGCAGTCCCAGAAAATCCGTGAGTTCTACAAATATATGGCAATGGAATATCCTTATCTTTCCTTTACTTTTAAAGGAAGAATCAAGTCACTGATTCGTGCGGAGGGCAAATTCAACGGCTATATTGTAGAGTACATTTATGATTATTATAAAAAGCATAAAAGCTATCCGGACATTGCAGAATTAAAGGAAAAGCTGAACTGTTTCCGTGATCTGATTGCATACCGGATTGTGATTTCCATGCCACGGTGTCATTTGAAAAATCATGAGAACCGCGAAGAAGAGGAATTAAAGCACCTTTATCAGATTGCAAATGTGCTGCCACAGTTTTTAGAGGAGCGTGGATTTACGGCAGAGCTGACAGGCGGTGTCTTAAGAAGCAGTTCCCCGCTTTTGGATGATGCTGTAAAACCATATTACCGGGATTATATCACCAGCGAAAAGGAGGACGATTACAAATCCTTACATATTACTTTTTATGATAACAGTGCGAGATGTTATGTTGAAATGCAGCTTCGCACAAAGCAGATGGACGATATTGCAGAAATCGGTTCCGCCAATCATATTAATTATGAGAAAAAGCAGGAAGCATCCAGAGCACGCCGGGATACCATCCCGGAGGGAGAATGCATTTATTTTGATGAAGCTTATGAACGGTGCAGGCGTTTGCAGGAACTGGAGCTTTCCGGTGTGGATGTCGACATGTTTACAGCAGTAAGCAACAGCCTGATGAATGACGGCTGCGGCTTATACCGGGGAAGACTGATTCTTCCTTATGAGCATTTGTCGAGATTTCAGAATGATTTGATTGATTAGAAATAGAACAGAATGGAAGCGTATGAAACGGAGAAGGCAGCTATGGGTGAAAATATGGAAAAGGAACAATGGATGAAAGAGAGTCTCCAGATGCAGAAGGCAAGCTGGATTCAGGATGAAATCACAAAGCGCAGAGAGCGGGAAGATGAGTTGCTGCAACAGATTTTTATGGAACAGAAAATGTTGCAGGAACTGGACGAAGACATGGACGAAAATATGGCACATGCCAGAGAAGGCCGCAAATACCGGGAGGACATGAAGGCGCGGGTCAATGACCGGGTATATGAAATCCATGACCTGAGTGCAGATAAGCGAGAGGGAATGCGGGAATACAAATATGCATACCGCAGAGGCTACGCCCTTGCCATGTTTTTCTTTTCACTGGCATTGTGCGTCTTTGTAGGCTTTTTACATGGAATCACATCACAAATTTGTCTGATGCTGATGTTCTTTACCGGCGTGCAGGCTGCCATTTTTGTACATCAGAAGCAGTGCTTCTTTCTCTGGAGACTCATCTGCGATATTTTCTCAGCAGTAGTTTTCCCGGTGATGCTGGTTCTCTTTATCGGTTATGAATTAAAGTACGGCTTCTATGATTTTCTACTTCCAATCTGCCTTATCATAGGACTGGTGCTGCTGGCACTTACCACAGCATCCTATTTCCTTTACGATCCATACCGCAGTGCCCGCCGCAGAGTCGGTGATGCCAAGAGCATGATCCGTTCTATCGAGCGTTCCGCCAAAAAGCAGGTCAAGAAGAGCCAGAAGCAGCAGGCGAAAGACGAGCTTCGCCAGAACCGCCTGCTGCAGAAGGAGCAGGATAAAGCCGAGAAGCTTCGCATCAAAGAAGAACAGCGCCAGGAAAAAGAGCTTAAGAAAGCCGCACAGCGCGAAGAACAGCAAAAACTCCGTGACGCAAAGAAGCAGGAAGCCTTAGAGAACCGCGAAGAGAAGAAGCTTGCCCTCAAGGACGCTGTGGCAGCCAAGAAAGAGCAGTTCCGGGAGAAGTTCCGGAAGGATGGGGGAGTGGAAGAAACGGAAGAAGAGGAGAAGGAGAAAGAGGAAGAGGGCGTTTTGGCTTCGGATGAAGGTGTGGAAGAAATAGAGCAGGGAGAGGCGGTAGTTGTGGAAGATGTGGTGCAGGAAGAAGAAGTGTTAGAAGAGGAAAATGCACCAGAGGATGTGGTGACATCGAAAGATACTGCGGATTCGGGGGAAGATGAGGCGGTTTCGAGTTTGGATGAGGAAGAAGAATCCGGGGATAAGGATTCTGAGGAAGAGAAAGTTCAGCCGGAAGATAATTAGATAGATGAGGGTTGTAAGATAAGAGCATGGAAGAAATTCTGTGCTCTTTTTATGCTGGGAAAATAATTATATAAGGATAGAGATATGAGTATAAAATAGGAATCATAGAAAGTATTGTCGAATTGGGGTGTGAAGCAGATTGATAAGAGGGGAGATTTTGACGGTTCTTAGTAAAAAGTCTTGCAATTTGGAGCCTGCAAATAAAAAGTCAAGGCTAAATTGAAAG
>OMDK01000215.1_pt1 | contig 30515 bp, 20 predicted proteins | sample 1645201 | NCBI WGS metagenome assembly OMDK01 (sample SAMEA103958151, study PRJEB25191) | human gut metagenome
TAATTAATGTTCAATTAATGATAATTAATGTTCAAAACAATGCGCGAAGCGCGCCCAAACTTAAACGCTAACTATTTATGTTATGCGCTTCGCGCTTTGTTTTGAACATTAATTATCATCAATTATCCATTAATTATTTCATTAATTTTTTTCGTTAATATTCATGTTAAGCTTTCAAATTGTAGCTTATCTGTTAGTTGAAAGCTTTATAAAAGGTTCTATTCAACGTTTAATTCGTCAACGAATACGAAACCAGGGTTGCCCTTGCCTGGGTGCCAGGCGGGAATATGGTGTTCGGATTGCACCATTACCTTAACGTAACGAATAGGAGAAGTCGTGGTGAGCGTGACGGTGTGACGATTGATTTGGTTGGGGTCCGTCTCCTTCATTTCGGGAAAGGCTTGTTGGCCGAGCGTGGTGTAATGGATGCCGTCGGTGGACCCTTCAACGAGTATTTGGCGGGCATCAAATAACCAATAGCCTTTTTCTACGCACGTGTTGAGCGAGAGTTGACGAAGTTCTTGGGGAGTTCCTAAGTCGATGACGGCCTCAAGGTCGTTGCCACAGAAACCAATCCAACGGCCAGAGGCGTAGTTGGTGTCGCCAGCCGTCAATCCGTCAACTAATAAGGTCGGGCCTCCATACACCTGTTGTGGGTGAGGCACTTGTAAGAGGCGAATGGGACAGGCCGTAGCCTTATTAAAGTGGAACGTTTCGCTCACCTCGGGCGTTGTGCCCCACGAACGAAAAGCAGCAGCTCGCAGTGTGCAGGGCTGCTTTATTTGTATCGGTTCGCTATAGAGGGGAGATGAAAGGGTGGGCGCTGTTCCGTCAAGCGTATAGTGAATAGGGACATTGTCTATTGTAGAGAGCGTAGCTACGATACTGCGACTTGTGGTGTCTGTGGCTAACGTTAGCGTTGGGTTGTACACCACGCGAGCGTAATTATAGCCTACTTCATCGTACACTTTGACTAATTGCTGCAAACGCTTGATAAAAGCATTGTAGTCCTTTTGTTCGGGACTGCACCATTGCACTTCGCTCAATGCGGCCATACGAGGCAATTCCATATATTCCACTTGGCGAAAAGACGGAATGTATTCAGTCCATAAGTTGGCTTGCACGCCTATAATATATGGCTGCTCGTCAGCCTTGAGTTGGCGCGGCATGGGTTCGTAGCTATACACGTGTTGCAAAGGCAGGTAGCCACCAATGGCTTCAGGTTCGTGCGCTTTGTCGGCACTCTGATAGTAGTCAAAGTAAAGGTAAGTATTGGGCGTCATAATCACCTTGTGATGTTGGCGTGCGGCCTCCATGCCTCCACCTTCGCCTCGCCATGACATGACGGTAGCGTTAGGAGCCAATCCGCCTTCGAGCGTCTCGTCCCAACCAATCATTTGACGGCCTAATTGATTAAGATGTTGCTCGGCATGCTTAATGAAGTAGCTTTGCAGACGCTCTTCGGCTGTGTGGCGCTCGTCAGCCTGTAAGTGTTGTGTTGCAATCAACGCTTGACACTTGGCACAGCGTTTCCACTCCTTCTTTGGGCATTCGTCACCCCCTACGTGAATGTATTCAGAGGGGAAGAGTCGTACCACTTCATCGAGTACATCGTCGATGAATTGGTAAGTTTTGGGATTTCCAGCACAGAGTACGCTATCCGTTACGCCCCATTCTTGCCACACCTTGTAAGGCCCGCCAGTGCAGCCGAGTTCGGGATAGGCAGCTAAGGCAGCTTGCATGTGGCCGGGCATGTCGATTTCGGGAATGATCGTAATGTAGCGATCAGCAGCGTATTTAATGATGTCTTTAATCTGTTGTTGTGTATAATAACCTCCATAGCGCTTGCCGTCGTAACGGCCTGAATTGTGACCAATGGTCGTTTGTTCGCGCCAACTGCCGATTTTGGTGAGTAAGGGGTACTTCTTTATTTCGATGCGCCAACCTTGATCGTCGGTCAAGTGCCAATGAAAGCGGTTGATATTGTGAAGGGCCAACATATCAATGAAGCGGTAGATAGAGTCGGCCGTAGTGAAGTGGCGCGCTACGTCGAGGTGAGCGCCACGATAACTGAAGCGTGGGTAGTCTTCTACCTCAACGCTGGGCAAGGTGACTTGTTGCACCCTCCCCACGGGCAATGCCTTGCGCAGCGTTTGTATGCCATAGAAGCAACCAGCGTCTGAGGCACCGTCGATGAAAACGCCCATTTTTGTTACCTTTAGCTGATAAGCTTCTGTATGGTTATTTGTTAAATTTTGACGCAGCGTAATGCTATTGTCATTAGCCTTCGTAACGACTTTTAATTGCAGCCCCGTGCTTTGCTGAATATATTGTGCCAAGAGTATAGCATTTTGATGCAACGCTTTATTGCCTTTGGGATAGGCAATTGTGGTTTGACTATTTAAGATAAAGTCACCCGCATTAGCATATTGAATGCTCTTAGGTAGTGGAACTACATTATAATGGGCCATTTGTGCCCAGCCTATGAATACATTAAAAAGGCTGAATAATGCGATGAAAACGCTCTTTTTTATCATTCTTGTTTAGTAGTGTTTAGGTTATTTCTAAAAATAGCTAATTTTACGTTTTAAGGTTATAAGATTATAAAGTTACATCATGTTGATAATCTCATAACCTTAAAACTAAAAACCTATCTTACATATCCTTTAGCATTTGCCAGCATTGGAAGAGGCCGCGGGGTACGTGGAAGCAGCCCTTCCACTTACCGCCCTTTAGGGGGAGCAGGACTTCACCTTGGCGATTGAGGTAGCCGTACCATTCGGGATAGTCGGGGTCGGTAAAGTGTGTCCACACGTAGTTGTGTACACGTTCGAACCATTCTAAGCACTTCTTGTTGCCCGTGAGTTTATAGCCTTTGAGCATGGTAATAAGCGTCTCAATATGTACCCACCAGAGCTTTTGGTCCCATTCCAATTGTTGACAGGGGTGTCCAAGGCGATCCATAAAGTAGAAAATGCCACCGTATTTTTTATCCCAACCATATTCAGCCTCGTTGAGAGCTATTTGAACGGCTTTCTCTATTAAGTCTTTACGACCTAAGCGTTGTCCTAAGTCCATAATAAACCACATGGCTTCAATAGCGTGACCTGGGTTGAGCTGACGACCTTCAAAGCAGTCGACGAGTTCGCCGTCCGTGCTCAGATTTTCAACAATGAGTCCTAATTCAGGACGATAGAATACGTCCATTACTTCGTGAATGCATGTATCAATCGTGCGCTGCATGAAGTCGTCATCGAGTAAAGGCTCTATCTCAAGCGCTACGTTACACAATATCATGGGTAAGGCAAAACTCTTGAGCGAGCGCGCTCCAGGAGCGGCCTTGTTCCACTTGCCTTTGGGATTGTCTACCTTAGAGAGTACGACGTCGAAGGTGCGTTTGGCGATGTCGGCATACTCCTTATTGCCTGTGGCAATGCTCAATTGTCCGAAGGCAATTACGGCAAAGGTGTAAGAGAATATGTTATAGGGCTCTACCAAAGGGTGTCCTTCGCGGTCGAGCGAGAAGTACCAGTTCAACTGTCCGTCGTGGCCATACTTCTTTAAGAACTCTGCACCTTGAATGGCGCAATCGAGCCATTCTTGTCGTTTCTCCACTTTATTGTAGAGAGTGGCAAACATCCACACTTCGCGGCCTTGCAACCAGATAAACTTGTCGGTGTCGTACACCTCGCCTTTGCGGTCGAGGCAGGTAAAGTAGCCCCCGTATGCTGTGTCTTGTGAGTGGTTGAGCCAAAAAGGTATTACTTTGTCGAGCAATTCTGTTTTATATTGCCCCGCTAATTGTTTAAAGTCCATAATATGGGAGTTTAATGGGTTTAATGAGTTTAATGAGTTTAATGGGTTTAATGAGTTTAATGAGTTTAATGAGTTTAATGGGTTTAATGGGTTTAATGAGTTTAATGAGTTTAATGGGTTTAATGAGTTTAGTGAGTTTAATGAGTTTAATGGGTTTAATGAGTTTAATGGGTTTAATGAGTTTAGTGAGTTTAATGGGTTTAATGAGTTTAATGGGTTTTATGGGTTTAATGAGTTTAGTGAGTTTAATGGGGTAAACTTATTAAACTCATTAAACTCACTAAACTTATTAAACTCATTAAACTCACTAAACTTATTAAACTAAATTCTTTCCCTCCAGCAAAGGCCAGCAAGCGATTTGCTTTCGCGAATAAAGCACGAACAGATGAGACCAACGATGATGGAGCTGAACATGCCGATGAAACCGTATAAAAGGAAACTTGTGTCGGTGAGGTAGCGCGTGAGGAACACGGCTGCGACTCCGCATACAAAACCGATGAGGGCAGCTCGACCACCAATGCGCGGACAGAAAATACCCATTAAGAAGAGACCACCTAAACCGCTCGATAGCAATCCTAAGATTTCTTGGAAGAAGTCGAGCAACGAAAGAATGTCCCATGTGGCCATGAGCAAGGCTATGCCCATACCCAATACACCCGAAACAATACAGGTGCGACGTGCTACAGCGAGTGTGGCCTTATCAGTGGCAGAGGGGCGAAACCGCTTGTAGAAGTCTACACTAAAGGCCGTGGCCACCGAGTTGATGTTGGAAGAGATCGTGCTCATCGTTGCTGCAAAGATAGCTGCAATGAGTAGCCCCGCAATGCCTGGGGGCAATTGACTCATCATGAAGAAGGGGAAAATTGTGTCGGCCTTCGCCATGGTAAAGTCCAACTCAGCAGGGTGCGTCTCGAAGAATGTGTACAATCCTGCACCAATGGCAAAGAAGGCAATGCTAACAAACACACTCATTACGCCATTGAGCAGAATGCTACGGCGTGCGCCCGCCTCGTCTTTCGTTGTGAGATAGCGCTGAATGACGGTTTGATCGCTCGTGTAGGATATTAAGTTGTTGGCCATTCCGCCTAAGATGATCACCCAGAAGGTGGCCGAACGGTAGTCAAAGCTCCAATTGAAAAGGCGCAACTTGTTGTCGTCCATGGCAATCTGACAAAAACCTTCAAAGCCACCTTCCGTACCCCAAATGAGGTAGCCCACAGCAAAGAGTGCGCCACCAACAAGAATGAAGCCTTGTACTACATCGCCCCAAACAACGGCTTCGACACCACCCATGGTGCAGTAGACAATGGTGACAAGCGCCATGAGTACAATGCAAATGTAAAGGTCGATGCCCGTAACGGCCGTGAGCGCTAATGAAGGTAAGTAAAGCACTAAGGCCATGCGTGCTACCATGAAGATGATAAATAGAGCCGAGGCCATGAGCCGTGTGGTCGCATTAAAACGCCGTTCTAAGTATTCGTAAGCACTCGTTACGTTCAAGCGGCGGAAGAAGGGCAGATAGTATTTGATGACGGGGAAGGAGACGATGAGAATGGTGACCAACATGGGGTAGTACGTCCAATCCGTAGCATAAGCCTTAGCGGGATAGGCCATGTAGGTAATCGCACTCAGCATCGTAGCATAAATGCTAATACCTGCTGCCCACCAAGGAATGCGGCCACCTCCCTTGAAAAAGTCGTCGGCATCGCCTCCGCGACGCATAAAGTAATAGCCTAACAATACCATACCCACCAAGTAAGCAATGAGTACGGTCCAATTCAACCAACCAAACGTGGGGCGCATGGTCATCTTGATAGCCGTTACGGCCGAAGAACGTATGCCTGGCTTCGTCTCGCCATTTACGACAACCCATTCGTTGCCACACTTCACGATGCCTGTGCCAGCACGTGCCAATAGGGGCGATTGACTTTCAGTCACCCAAGTATTGGTAATGGTATGATAAATAACCAATTCATCGTTAAATTGATACCATTCCTCGGGGTGAAATAGATATGCGGCTTGTTCAGCCTTTAAGCTTTCTAAAGCCTGAATGGCTGCTTGCGTATGATACTTCTTAGCGGTGAATTCGGCCTTTTTGAGCAAAAGAGGCATATTTACCGCCCGTTCAAAGCGTTGTTTGTTCACACCACCTACAAAGACTATATGGGCGCAGCCCGAACTAATGCCGTAGGCGCCAGCTAACGTCATCGCCTCGCTGCGTCCGTGCGGCACGATATCAGCTATTTTTATCCATTGACGTGCGGCAGCGTTGTAATAATATCCGTCGGTATGTGCCACTGCTGGTTGGTCTCCGTTAATTGGAGCAAAGCCGCCTACTAAGTAAAAGCACGATGAAGTCGCGTTATTTTGTACCGCTGCAGCAGGTTGTACACGCGCTGCACCTGGGAAGTCGGGCAATCGTTCCCATTCCTTGCCATGTGGATAACGCATACGAAAGGCTGCATTGACGGCCTTGCCATTGGAGAGTCCGCCTGCCACGTAAATGTAACCACCACCATAAGCTCCCGCCATGTTGTCGAGGGCAAGGGGGAGTGAGGGCAGTTCGTCGACCAATAGATGAGATTGTCGGTCGGTATGTAAAAGATAAACCCGTGCCGAACTCGTTTGGCCATCGCCTGTTCCACCCACACACACCATACCATGAGGCACACTCACGCTCACACCATAGGCTAAGGGCTGAGGAAGTTGAGCTATTTTGTGCCACTGTTGCGTGTCGTCGTCAATGTTGGTGAGTTCGTAGATGTCGGCATAGAATTGCTTTTTGCCGCCTTGCGCTGCAGGTGTGGTAGGGAAGTTACAACCACCAGCCACCAACACGCTCTTGCCTATCGTGCCTACAAAAGGGGCAGAAACACCCTGCTCCCCATTTATGCGTAGGGGAGCAATCGAACGATAATTTACCGTATTAAAAGCATTGTCGTTAGGCGGTGAAGCCTTTTGTGCGACCAAGGGTAGCACTATGAAAAAAGAAAGGACGTATAGAAGGAGGTTTTTCATGGTTATTGTTTGAGGCTGTTAATGAGTTGATAAGTTAACGAGTTGACAAGTTAACGAGTTGACAAGTTAACGAGTTGACAAGTTAACAGGTAAGTTCCTATAAAGATAGAAAGCTTACTCGTCAACTTGTTAACTCGTCAACTAAAAACTATTTATTACAATGAGTGAAGAAGTCAATGGCTTCGAGTTCTTTGCGCAGTTGTGCTTCTTCTTCGTCGGTAACGTTTTGGAAAGGTGTGCGGTTAGGGCCTAAGTCAAGTCCGATAAGTTTCATGATGCGCTTACCACCTACGATGTTGCCACGGAAGTGACAAATCACATCAATTACGTCTTGCGCATAGTTCTGCAGTTCGCGTGCCTTTTCGAGATCGCCAGCTTGCCATGCCTCCAAAATGCCCGTCAATACGCGGCCATTGTAGTTGGTCGTACCACCAATGCCACCTTGAGCACCGCCCATAGCCAAGCAGGGAAGAATCGTTTCGTCTTGTCCGTGCAACATATCAAACTTGCCGTCTTTATAGCGGCGGCAACGATTGTATTCGTAAAGGCTCTCAAACGTGTACTTTATGCCAGCAAAGTTGGAAATGCGGCCGTCGACGGCCTTTAAGAAGTCAAGCATTGAGAGGTAAGCGCCATTAAAAGCAGGGATGTGGTAGAAGTAGAAAGGTAAGTTAGGCGCCCCGCAAGCGATCTCTTCGCAGTACTTTACCAACTCTTCGATGCGATTGACCTTCGGGAAAGGAGGAGCCATCGCACCAATGCCCCACGCCCCGATCTTCTGTGCGTGCTCGGCCAATCGACGACTGCTCTTTACGCAAGTGCTACCTACGTGTACTATCACTTTAAAGTCCTTGGGCACAGCCTTTACCCAAGCCTCAGCCAACAACATGCGTTCTTCCTCGGTAAGCATATAGCCCTCGCCCGAAGAACCATTAATAAATACGCCTTTCAGCCCATTGCGAGCCAAGAGGTCAGCATAAGCCTGAATAGGTTCGTAATTGACTTCGCCATTTGCATAAAAAGGCGTAAAAGGAGCGTCGATTAATCCGTGAATCTTTTCCATGATATTATATGTTGTGATGTATTGAATACTTACTTGAATAAGTTCTTATTGCAAATATACGTTTGTTTCGTTAATAAACTTCTTCTTTATCTTTATTTATTTTTATCTTTGCTATGTTTGCATTAACTTTGCTCCCAAGAAAAATACAAATCCATTTAACATAATCATTATGCGCAAAACAACTATGACGCTCTTAGCGGCGCTGATGTCTGCTCCAATGTGGGCACAAATCACACCGTTGGGAGGTTTTTACTATGGACAAATGCCTAACCCTACTGGCTGGGAGTGGCAAAGTCCTGATTCGGTAGCTTATAATAAGCAGCAGCCGCATGCTTGGTTCTTCTCATTTGCCAATGTTGACCAAGCTCGCAAGGTGTTGCCCGAGAATAGCTCGCTTTGGCAGAGTCTTGATGGCCAATGGCAGTTCCACTGGGCCAAGAACCCTGACGAACGCGTCAAGGACTTTTATCGCACAGACTTCGATGCTTCAGGTTGGGATAAGATACAAGTGCCCATGTCATGGAACATGGCAGGTGCACAAAGCGACGGCACATTTAAGTATGGCGAACCGCTTTACTCTAATCAGCGTGTCATCTTCCAACACCAAGTAAAGGTGGGCGATTGGAAAGGTGGTGTGATGCGCACGCCGCAACAAAACTGGATGACTTATAAGAACCGCAACGAAGTAGGTTCGTATCGTCGCACCTTTACCATTCCAGCTGATTGGGACGGTAAGGAAGTGTACGTTAACTTCGACGGTGTTGACTCTTTCTTCTACCTCTATATCAACGGCCATTACGTAGGTTTCTCAAAGAACTCACGCAACTTGGCACAGTTCGACATCACTCCTTACCTTAATAAGAAGGGTGAAAACGTCATTGCAGTTGAGGTATATCGCAACTCTGATGCTTCCTTCCTTGAGAGTCAGGATATGTTCCGCTTGCCGGGTATCTTCCGCACCGTAGCCTTGACGGCAAAGCCCAAGGTGCAAGTGCGCGACCTGAAGGCTATTCCCGATTATGATGCGTCATTCACCGATGCCTCACTTCACATCTCAGCCGAGGTGCGCAACTTGACGGCAAAGGCTGCTAAGGGTTACACCATCGCTTATTCACTCTATCAAAACAAGTTGTACAGTGATGAGAATACCCTCGTACCTAACGTTACCGCTACGGCACAGGTAGGCGAGGTAAGCAAGGGAGGCGAACTCACAGCAGAAGTTACGCTCAAGGCTGGGCAAGGCATTAAGCCTTGGAGTGCTGAGGCTCCTTATCGTTACACCTTGGTGGGTGAACTGAAAGATAAGAAGGGCAAAGTAGTAGAAACTTTCTCTACTAACGTAGGTTTCCGCAAGATTGAAATCAAAGACACTCCAGCTGAGAAGGACGAGTTTGGCTTGGCAGGTCGTTATTACTTCCTCAATGGTCAGCCCATTAAGTTTAAGGGCGTAAATCGTCACGAGAACAATCCACAGACGGGTCACTACATCACCCGTGAGCAAATGGAAAAGGAAGTGTTCCTCATGAAGCGTGGCAACATCAACCACGTGCGCAACTCTCACTATCCTGATGCTCCCTATTGGTACTATCTCTGCGATAAGTACGGCATCTATTTGGAAGACGAGGCTAACATCGAAAGCCACGAATATTATTATGGTAAGGAGAGCCTCTCACACGTGCCTGAATTCCGCAACGCTCACATTGCACGCAATATGGAAATGGTGCATAGTACCGTCAACCACCCTTCGGTTGTAATATGGAGCCTTGGTAACGAAGCCGGCCCTGGCGACAACTTCAAGGATTGCTATGCTGCAATCAAGAAGTATGACACCAGCCGTCCCGTACAATATGAGCGCAACAACGATATTGTCGACATGGGTTCTAACCAATATCCCTCTATCGCTTGGGTACAAGGTGCTGTAAAGGGCAACTATAACATGAAGTACCCCTACCACATCTCAGAGTACGCTCACTCAATGGGTAATGCGGTGGGTAACTTAGTAGACTATTGGAATGCCATCGAAAGCACCAACTTCTTTATGGGTGGTGCTATCTGGGACTGGGTAGACCAAGCCATGGAAGGTACTGACCCGAAGACTGGACAAAAGTTCTGGGGGTATGGTGGCGACTTCGGTAAGGACAACAAGCCTAATGACGGTATGTTCTGTATGAATGGTGTGATGCGTCCCGACCTCTCGCCCAAGGCACAATACTTTGAGGTAAAGAAGGTATATCAGAATGTTGGCGTGAAGGCTGTCGACTTGAAGCAAGGCCGTATCGAAATCTTCAATAAGAACTATTTCGAACCCTTGAAGGGCTATCAGATTGTTTGGTCACTCTATAAAGACGGTGTTTGTGTTGAGAGCAATCGTCCGTTGATGGGTGCAAAGAACATTCTCGGTCCGCGTGAACGCCAAGAGTATGTACTCAACTACGATTACAGTCAACTTGACCCCGCTAGCGAATATTTCGTTAAGGTGCAGTTCTTGCAAGGTAAGGACATGCCTTGGGCTAAGAAGGGCTACGTACAAATGGAAGAACAATTGCGCGTGAAGGGTGCTGACGTAAAGGCTCCTGCTATAAAGAAAGTTGCTGCTACTAATAAGGCTGCGGTCAAGATGAACAAGACCGCTGAGGCCCTCACCTTTAGCGGTAATGGCTTCAACGTAAGTTTCGACCTCCAATCAGGTGCTATCAATACGCTCGCCTATAATGGCAATACGATTGTTGAAGCAGGCAATGGTCCTAAGTTGGATGCTTTCCGCGCTCCGACCGACAACGATGCCGGTATTGGTTTCCATAACGAATGGTTCAAGAATGGCCTTTACGACTTGCAGCACAAGGCACTCAATGCTCCTACTGTAGTCAAGAAGGCTGACGGCTCTTACCAAGTAAGTTTCACCGTCGAGAGCCAAGGCCGCGAGGGTTGCCAACAGGTGTACTCTGACCGCGACCGCGACCCCGAAACGATTTACACCTTCGATAAGGGCAAGCATGCGCTCACGGCCGACGACTTCAAGTTTACGACCAACCAGATTTATACCATCTATCCCGACGGCTCTATCGAATTGCAAAGTGCCATTTCGGCCAACCGCTCTAACGTCGTGTTGCCACGTATTGGCTATGCAATGAAGTTGCCCAAGGCATTCAGTCAATTCCAGTACTACGGTCGTGGTCCTGTTAACAACTATGCCGACCGTAAGACAGGTCAGTTCATCGAACTCCACCATGGCGAAGTGGGCAAGCAAGACATCATTCTGCCTAAGCCCCAAGCTATGGGCAACCGCGAAGAGGTGCGTTGGTGTGCCCTCAGCAACAATGCAGGTGCCAGCGTAGCCTTTGTAGCCGATAGTGTAATGTCTGTATCAGCATTGCCTTGGAGCCAGCAGCAGATGACCACCGCAGCCCACATCTATCAGTTGCCTGCAAGCGACGGTACTTACCTCCACCTCGATGCCAAGGTGACAGGTTTGGGTGGTGCAAGTTGTGGTCAAGGCGGTCCGTTCATTGAAGACCAAGCACGTAGCACCAACTACAATTTCGGTTTCGTTATCCGTCCCGTAGCTGCAGGTCAACAACCCGCTGATGTAGCTAAGGTAACTCTTTCAGGCGAACAACCTATTAGCATTGAACATAGCCGCACAGGCGTCGTTACACTCAGTTCACCTGCTAAGGGCCGCACGATTATGTACGCCTTGAATGGTAGCAAGAAGGCTACGGCTTATACTGCACCTGTTAATATGCGTGCTGGAGGTACGATTACAACGTGGTATAAGGACAATCCTTCGATGAAGACGTCTATGCGCTACGACAAGGTAGAGAGTGTACCCCTTCAAGTAGTCTTCGCTTCGTCTGAAGAGCCGAATGGCGGCAGTGCAGCTAATATGGTAGATGGCGACCCTGCAACCATGTGGCACACGATGTATTCTATCACCTTGGCCAAGTATCCTCACTGGGTAGACTTTGATGCTGCTGAGCAGAAGGTTATGAAGGGCTTCACCTTCTTGCCTCGCCAGAGTGGCACGAATGGTTGGGTGAAGGATTACGAAATCTATGTAAGCCAGGACGGCAAGAATTGGGGCGAACCTATTCACAAGGGTACGTTTGCAGCCAATGCCGAACTCAAGCGTGTAATGTTCAGCAAGCCCGTTAAGGCACGTTACATTCGTTTCCGTGCGCTCAACGAGCAAGGTGGTCAGGACTTTGCCTCAGGAGCAGAGTTCTCACTGATTGCTGAGTAAAATCTATAAATCATAAAAAGTTCCCCTATGACTTGAAGACAAGTTGTAGGGGAACTTTTTATGATTGTTTCTTTAATATCAGTTTATAATATATGGAGGAAAAACTTATTCAAACAGACAACATCGTCCTACCAATGGACCTTGGAGTGGCAAACTCTGGGACGAAATGAAGTAGCGTGTCAACTTCAATTTGTCTACCTAATTGGGGGGCGGGTTTGTAACCCGCGGCAGCAGCATGCTTTGAACATCTACTTATGGTCGCTTAGCGCGAGAACATAACATGCTGCTGCCGCGGGTTACAAACCCGCCCCCCAATTAGGCAGATAATTTGCCGTTAATTATTTCATTAATTATTTTTCGTTAATTATTCATTAATTTTTTTCGTACCTTTGTCGCCAAAACGAAATAAAAAAAGCGAAACAATGGCTCAGAAACCTAGTATACCTAAAGGCACACGCGATTTCGGTGCAGTCGAAATGGCGCGTCGCAATTACATCTTCAATACCATTCGTGAGGTATATGCCCTCTATGGCTTCCGTCAGATCGAAACGCCAGCAATGGAAAACCTCTCTACCCTTATGGGTAAGTATGGCGAAGAGGGTGACAAGCTACTATTTAAAGTACTCAATTCAGGCAACTTCCGTGGTGAAGTATCAGCTGAAGAGTATAGCGAGAAGAATGCGGCACAATTGGCAGCTCGCTTCTGCGAGAAAGGATTGCGTTACGACCTCACCGTACCTTTTGCACGTTATGTGGTACAACATCGTGATGAGTTGCAGATGCCCTTCAAGCGTTATCAGATACAACCCGTGTGGCGTGCTGACCGTCCACAGAAAGGTCGCTATCGTGAGTTCTATCAGTGCGATGCCGATGTAGTAGGTTCCGACTCCTTGCTCAATGAGGTGGAATTAATGCAGATTGTAGACGAAGTGTTCACTCGCTTTGACATTCGCGTTTGCATTAAGATTAATAACCGCAAGATACTGAGCGGTATCGCTGAGATTATTGGTGCTGCTGATAAGATTGTAGACATCACAGTAGCCATTGACAAACTCGATAAGATAGGCCTTGATAAGGTAAACGAAGAACTGCGTGCCGTAGGCCTGAGTGATGAGGCCGTAGAAAAGTTGCAGCCCATTATATCCCTTTCTGGCACCAATGAGCAGAAGCTCGACACGATGCGTCAAGTCTTAGCACAGAGTGAGACGGGCTTGAAGGGCGTAGATGAAGTAGCTTTCGTGCTCGATACGCTCAAGGCAAGCCACTTGCGTAATGAGTTAGAACTTGACCTTACCTTGGCACGTGGCTTGAACTATTATACAGGTTGCATCTTTGAAGTAAAGGCACTTGATGTGCAGATAGGTTCTATCACAGGCGGTGGCCGTTATGACAACTTGACTGGCATCTTTGGTCTGCCAGGATTGAGTGGCGTAGGTATCTCGTTTGGTGCAGACCGCATCTATGACGTACTGACACAACTCGACCTCTATCCAGCCGAGACCAATTCTGGTGCGCGCATTCTCTTCATCAACTTTGGCGCAAAAGAGGCCGCACACTGCTTGCAGTTAGCTGCTGCCATTCGCAAAGCAGGCATCTCAGCCGAAGTCTATCCCGATTCTGTGAAGATGAAGAAGCAAATGAGCTATGCCAATGCTCACCATGTTCCTTTTGTAGCCCTTGTTGGCGAAACAGAAATGGCTGAAGGAAAGGTTGCTCTCAAAAATATGGAAACGGGCGAACAACAAAGCCTCACGATTGATGAGGTGATAGAGACAATAAAATAATTTTTTAGTTGGCGAGTTGACGAGTTAACAAGTTGACAAGTTAACAAGTTGACGGGTAAGTTTGTTTTGTAGTTGATGCGTAATAGTAGCTGTCAACAAGCGAACAAACTTACCCGTCAACTTGTTAACTCGTCCACTTGTCAACCAAAAAACGTGTCACCTCAAAAAGATGTCAACCAAAAGAACGTGCAATTTTAAGAAGAATGGAAAGCAACAACATACAACCTATGCAGCAAAGTGCGCATAGCACCTATTTTGAAGAAGTAAATCGCATGTATACCACGCGTGAGGCCATAGAAGAGGCCAAGCGTTGCTTACATTGTAAAGTACCCCAATGTCGCAAAGGGTGTCCGATTGAAAATAACATACCCGACTTTATACACGAAATCTCTAAGGGTAACATGGGTGAGGCCATGACCATCTTACACGAGAAGACCAACCTACCCGCTATATGTGGCCGTGTGTGTCCACACGAGAAACAGTGCGAAGGCCACTGTGTGTTAGGCCGCAAGGGCAATCCTGTGCGTGTAGGTAAACTTGAGAGCTTTATCGCTCAGTTTGATGCCGAAATGAACCTAACGCATGAGCGCATATCCGAAAAGACCCGTGGTAAGGTAGCCGTTATCGGTTCAGGTCCGGCAGGTCTTACCGTCGCAGGCGACTTGGCGCGTCAAGGCTTCAACGTAACCATCTTTGAGGGACAACCCGAGTTGGGGGGCGTATTGATGTATGGCATACCCGAATATCGATTACCCAAAGCCGTCGTACGCAATGAGGTGAAGCGCATAGAAGCCTTAGGCGTACACTTCGTGACCAATTGTTTGGTAGGTTCACCCGAAAGCAAAGTCACCGTTGATAGCCTCTTTGCCCAAGGCTTTGATGCCATATTTATGGGCACAGGTACGGCTTTGCCTCAGAATCTCAATATTCCGGGTGCCAACCTACGCCGCGTAACTCAATCAACCGACTTCCTACACAATGTCAATGCCTACGTAGAAGGAGCAATGCCCTACGAAATGGTGCCCCTTCGCAAAGGCGATCGCGTAGCTGTGATTGGTGGTGGCAATGTGGCCATGGACACAGCTCGTACGGCTCGTCGATTAGGAGCAGACGTGACCGTTATCTATCGTCGTACGCAAGAAGAGATGCCCGCTATCAAGAGCGAGTACGATGATGCAGTAAAAGAAGGCGTAAAGTTTATGTGGAAGACCAACTCTATTGAGTTCTTGGGCAATGACAAAGGCCGTGTGCGTGCCATTCGCCTTTCTACCCCAGAGGGAGAACACACCGTAGAGTTCGACCGCGTGTTCTTAGCCATTGGTTCGCGTCCTGCTAACCGTATCGTCAGTACCACAACGGGTATAGAGGTAGACGAAAAGGGCTACGTAATCGTAGGTCAACGTCCTATGGGCATGACAACACGTCGTGGCGTTTTTGCAGGTGGCGACGTTGTACACCGTCCGCAAACGGTCGTTCTCGCCATGAAGGCAGCCAAAGAAGTAGCCCTTGGTATCGCTCAATACGTAGATGCCATTAAGCTATTAGAGAACTGCGGAGAGTAATGCAAACTGCAATTTGGCGAACAGAACAAGAATAAAACATTAACGAAACAATTAATGAAATAATTAATGTTCAATTAATGATAATTAATGTTCAAAACAACGCGCGAAGCGCATAACATAAATAGTTAACGTTTAAGTTTAGGCGCGCTTCGCGCGTTGTTTTGAACATTAATTATCATTAATTGAACATTAATTATTTCATTATTTTTTTTGTTAATGTTCATTCATGTTAAGTTTTCAAATTTCAATTTGAAAGTATCTCACCCCTTACAGAGACGATTGAAATCCTCGTCAAACGTGTCGCGCTGCTTGGCGCGGTTCTTTATCGCCGTCTTGTAGTTATAGATAGTTTGGGTCGAGTAGAAGAGTAGGGTAGCAATCTCTTGACTATTCGTCACGCCGAGGCGCATCAAGGCATAGATGCGTAAGTCAGTGGTCAGCGCATGCTCTGAAGGAGGCGTAATCTGCGCATCATCGCGCAGTAAGGCATTGAGTTGACACACAAAGTCGGGGTAGAGCAACGTAAAGGCACGGTCGAAGCGATTGTAAAAGGAGTTCGCTTCTTCCTCTTGAATGCGTAAACGGCTGATTTTTGACAACAAATCGTCCGTCTTGCCCGCCTTAATGCTGCGCATGACCAGTTTGCGCAAGTTGTCCAACTTACTAATATAGATAGCACTGAGGTCGAGAAAGAGGCGTAGATAGGTTTCTCGTCGTTGGTTTGTTTCATTAAGCTGTTGGTTGAGTTCAGCCAACAGCTTATTTTGTGCATGCAGTTGTAGACGGCGGTGGTTTAACTTCTTGTTCTGTTTGAGTGCAAGCACAATCATGCCCCCAAGTAGTAAAGCCAAAATACTTACCCCACCTAAGCCCCAATAAAGTAACGTGGTGCGGCGATTAATCTGCGATTGATAGGCCGTTACGATTTTAGGCAATATATGGGAAATCTCAAGCATGCGCAAGCGATTGTTGTAGAACTGCGCGTCCTCCATTGAGCAGTAGATGTACTTCACAGCGCGGCTGGAGTATCGTTCGTCCTTTTCATACAAGTAGAGCGAAAGTTCTTGCAAGGCTAAGTTCTCTTTAAGTGGACATACCTGGTCAGAAATGCCCGCTTCCACCATGTAATGTTCGTATAAGTCCCATCGGTGGAGCATCTTATAGCCGCGCGCCAAGGCATAGGCCGATGAGGCATAAAGGCGATTGTTTACCCCTACTTGGCGCAGCACGCGGTGGTAGTAGCGCATAGCCAACTCGTGCTGATTTTCGTAGAAAGCCGCTTCGCCATGAAGGTAGTGATACATAGCACTGCCGCGCGGCGTATGTGCTATGGCTTGCAAGAGATACCGCAAGCGCAATGCGTTCATCTGTGGGGCAAACTCACGGTCGTTGCAATAAGCTGACCAAAAGTTGTAGAGCCACGACATGGAGTAGTAATAGTTAAACTTCACCTGATCGGGCAGTGAGTCGGGACGTATGCTCTTGAGTATGGCTTCTGCTTGACTGTAATAGCCACTTGTGGCTAAGAGCAGTCCGCGATGAATGCGGAAATTGTCGATGAAAATGCTATTTTTTGTTTCATAAGCCAAGTCTAATCCCCGTTTTACATACACCATAGCCGAATCAAATCGAAAGGTATAGTATTCTTCAAAGATGCAATTGTAAACGTTCAGTCGCTCCTCAGCCGTGATGGGTCGTTGCAATTGCTGCTTGATGCTGTCAATGCGGTGTTGCTTAGCGCTGACGAAGGTAGCGCGCTGCTCAATGTAGTGGTCGAGTCGCGTTAAGTCGTCGAGCGTAGAGGCTTGCAGTGATAGTCCGCAGAGCCATACGAGTAGTAAAACAATGCGATGTAAGGTCATGGTATTCACTAATTGGGTTTAAGTAGGTATTCAAAATTAGTTGATATGAACATGTTCATATCAACTAATTTTGAATATCTACTTATAACAAAAGGTTAATACTTATTAATGCTCCTTTTCTATTTGATTTTGCAAATGTAGTGATTTACTTTTAATTCAGATATATCTACTTTAAGATTTTTTTTCGTTCGATTTAAAGCATTGATATTCAATGAGATGATAGTGTTGTCCTGCATAAAATAATCTACTTACCATTTACTTACTATGGCGTCTTGATGTGTCGAGCCGTAATTTTGTCGTCGAAAACGCAAATACGGCGTTTTGCAATAAAAGGTTTGCAAATAGCCGTTTCGACTGAAAACTCAACCAAACAAAATGTTATCCATGAAATCAGTTACCTTTAAAGCGCTTACCTCCTGTGTGTTGCTCGCCTCAACCTTACAAGCACACGCACAACAAGAGGCAGCAGGCCAAGACGGCAAAGGTGAAGAGCGCAACGTAATGTTAAATGCTGCAGATGCAAACAAGCCACGTGAGATACAGATAGGTTTGCCCAGCGAAGATGTCAATGTATATGAAAATGGCCTACCCGCCGTTTATTCATCGTCTGTTCACAAACTCTCGGCCCATTGGCGCAACGATGCCAGTCTGGGCAGTACAGGCCTACTTTCCCCTTCAGAGTCGGCTATTACAACGGGCAATATCGCTTATGCCGTTACAGGCTTTACCGACTTTGGTCAACAACAGTTCCATGGCAAGCTTAACTACCGCATGAACCACTTCGGTATGCAGAACTTCGACCTCAACTTTAACGGTGGAATCGGCAAAAATTGGCTCTATAATGCAGGAACGTATCAAAACTTCGACCCCGGTTCATTCAAACTCCAATTTACCGATTATGCCGACCGCACGCAGATCTATCATGCAGGTCTTACACGCATATTGGGCGGGGGCAAGGGCTACATCTCATTACAGTATAAGCATGCCAATAGCAAGAACCCAGGCAACTTTGCCAATGCAGCACCATTCATTTACGTAGGCGATGGATCTATCAAGAAGGTGAATGGCTTCGACCCAGGGCGCGACTCTTACGTGCCACGTAATGGGGCTTATACCTACACCGACATTATGAATGGCCAACAGAAGACGTGGAACTTCAATAAGGGCAGTGAAAACCGCTCACATGAGGTGGCTCTCCTCTCTAACTATCGTTTCGATAACGGGCTGCAGTGGAAGTTTGATGCCAAGTTTATGTACGTGCCCGTCGCCAATTACGTCGATTTCGGTGGTAGCACCATTAGTAAAGTAACAGCGGCTGATGGTTATACCCTCGATGAAAACGGCCAAAATCCGTATGAAGGACTCATTGAAGGCCGTCGCACGTGGTTACACTTCGGCAAGGTGACAAGTGGTATGTTCACCACCGAACTCAACAAGCAGTTTGGCCGTCATGCCGTTCGTCTTGGCCTTAATGAATGGTATTATCACTTGAATTATCATTCATCGTCATTGCAGTGGACAGGTACAGTTGAACGCTATCCGCAGGTGCTTTATGGTATGGCAACCGACCCAACTGACCCCACACAGACGGCTAAGCGCACACAATTCTATGGCTTTAACGAACTCAGTCCAGAGTACACGGTAGGTTCGGAAAATAAGTTGGCCGTTTACTTGACGGATAATTGGAAGATCAACAAGAAGCTAAACCTCTACTATGGTGGTCGCTTAGAGTACTATCGTATGTCGGCCGACCAAATCGCTCAGTCGCGTTTCGCTGGGTTCCATATTGGCGACTTCAATACTTATAATCGCGATGAAAACGGCCAAATCGTAAGCACAGCACATAGTATCCACCCAGCCAATGTCACAAAGAATAAGTTGAACTATGCAGCTACTGCCCAGCTTACTTACGATGTGGTAGGTGGCTTTGGTGTCATGGCCGACGGAACGATCGCAACGCGTTTTCCACGTATCAGCGACTATGCAGGCACCGGTCCTACGGCTGAGCAGTACAAGCGCGTGACGATACCTTTGGTGCGCGGTGGTATCTATTACAAAAACAAATGGTTAGACCTCTCGTCAATGGTCACTTACATTGCGAAGTCGAACAATATCGACCAGCAAAACCTGACCAAACCTGGTACGAGTGAGGGTAAGACCGTATTGCTTATCTACAATATTCAGACTTTAGGTTGGACCACTACGGCCGAGATTAAGCCTTTCAAGAACTTCTCATTGCACGCGCTCTTCACTTATCAGAAGCCAGTGTATAAGAACTACAATGCCAGCGTAACGTTTAGCGACGGTCAGCAGATGTCGGTGAATGCGAACAATATGATTGTAAAGGAAATCCCACAGATCCTTATCGAGCTCGACCCGAAGTATAACATCACGAAGGACTTGAACGTTTGGCTCTCATTCCGCTACTTTGGTAAGACTTATGCCAACCTCCAAGAGGCGCTCTACTTTAATGGCCACTGGGAAACGTTCGGTGGTATCAATTGGAACGTCAACAAGCGTCTCTCACTCGGAGCCAGCGTAGTTAACTTCCTAAACCAAAAGGGAGCGAAGGGTACAATCAGTGGCTCTGAACTCATTAAGAAGGAAGATGCTGGACAATACGCAGGTAAGTATATGAGCGGTAGTTACCTCCGTCCCTTAACCTTTGAGTTTAGCGCAAGCTTTAAGTTTTAGTTCTTTAGTTGACGAGTAATTGAGTTAACGAGTTGACAAGTTGACGGGTAAGTTTGCTTTGCTTACCCCTATAAAAGAACAAGGGTAACTTACCTGTTAACTCGTCAACTTGTCAACTTGTCAACAAAAAAATATAAAAAAGCGATGAACATCATACAGCAACTCGGCCGTCCAGCTATCGCATTGATGGCTATGGCTATGGCCACAACGGCCGTTGACGCACAAACTGTGCGCGTAAGTACAAACAATACTGACCTCGTGTTGAAGGTTTCGCCCAAAGGTCGTCTTTATCAAGTATACTTTGGCGATAAACTGAAGAACGCCGCCGATTACGATAACCTCACATGGAACACCTATGCTGCCTCAGACGGCGCAGTAAGTACGCGCGGCCATGAAGTCTATGCAGGGTCGGGCAACGAAGACTATTTTGAACCCGCTGTGGCTATTACCCATGCTGACGGCAACATGACCACCTACCTTTATTATAAAGGCGTAGAGACAAAGGCCATTGACGGTGGAACGGAAACGATCATCACCTTGCAGGACAATAAATACCCTGACACCGTAAAGTTGCACTATGCCGCTTACGACAAGGAGAACGTGATCAAGGCTTGGACGGAGATAAGCCATAACGAGAAGAATCCTGTGACCTTGTGGCGCTATAGTAGCACGATGCTTTACTTTGACGCTTCCAAGTACTTCTTGACCTCTTACCATAGCGATTGGGCAAAGGAAGGACAACCCGAAACGGTACAACTCACCGCAGGAAAAAAGATAATTGACACGAAGTTGGGCACACGTGCAGCCATGCACACGGAACCCTTCTTTGAACTCGGACTGAACGAACCCGCCAAGGAGAATGAAGGCAACGTTGTGCTCGGTACGATTGGTTGGACGGGTAACTTCCGTTTCACCTTTGAGGTGGACAACGTTGGCGGATTGCGCGTCATTCCAGCTATCAATCCGTATGCCAGCGACTATAAACTCCGTGCTGGTGAGACATTCACTACCCCAGAGTTTATCTTCACCACCAGCAGTACTGGCGTAGGGCAAGCCAGTCGCAACCTTCACGACTGGGCACGCCGTTACCAAGTCAACATGGGTATGGGCGACCGCTTGAGCTTGCTCAACAACTGGGAGAATACAGGCTTTGACTTCGATCAAAAGAGTCTGGCAGAACTGATGAAAGATGCCAAGGACTTAGGCGTTGACATGTTTTTGCTCGACGATGGTTGGTTTGCGAATAAATATCCGCGTAAGGACGATCATGCCGGCTTAGGCGACTGGGACGTAACGCATAGCAAATTGCCTGAAGGTATTCCCGGTCTCGTACGCGATGCCAAGGCAGCAGGCGTGAAGTTTGGCATTTGGGTAGAACCCGAAATGGTCAATCCCAAGAGCGAACTCTTTGAGAAGCACCCCGACTGGGTCATTCAGCAGCCCAACCGCGAGACGTATTACTATCGCAATCAATTGGTGTTGGACATTTCCAACCCCAAGGTGCAAGACTACGTGTTTGGCGTAGTAGACCGCATCATGACCGAAAATCCCGATGTAGCTTACTTTAAGTGGGACTGCAATAGCCCTATCACCAACATCTACTCGCCCTATCACAAGGCCAACCAAGGCAATACCTACATTGACCACGTGCGCGGTATCTACAACGTAATGAGTCGCATTAAGGCCAAATATCCTAACTTGCCCATGATGCTCTGTTCGGGTGGTGGCGGCCGTATGGACTACGAAGCGCTGAAGTACTTTACCGAGTTCTGGTGCTCAGACGATACGGATCCCTACGAACGTCTCTACATTCAATGGAGCTTGTCAAAGTTCTTCCCTGCCAAAACGATGGGCTCGCACGTAACGAACTGGAACAAAAAAACTTCTGTAAAGTTCCGTACCGACGTATGCAGTTCATGCAAGTTGGGCTTCGACATCGACCTCAAGCCTTTGAAGGGTACAGACGATTACACCTTCGTACAACAAGCTGTGAAGAATTGGACACGCTTGAAACCCGTCATTCTTGACGGCGACCAATATCGCCTCGTTTCGCCTTACGAAACGGACCATAGTGCTTTGAACTACGTGTCGAAGGATAAGAGCCACGCTGTACTCTTTGCCTACAATCTCCACCCCCGCTACAAGGAGCCACGCCTCTTGAAGGTGCGCATGCAAGGTCTTGACCCCCAACGTCAATATACGGTAGAGGAGATCAACCTTATGCCTGGCACACAGTCGACTTTCGACTTTAATGGCAAGCGCTTTAGTGGCGACTACTTGATGAAGGTAGGATTAGACGTGCTTACTCCCGATGAGGGCACAAGCCACGTATTCGAATTGAAATAGTGATTTTAAGGTAACATAGAAAGATTGTCGTGCATTAGGGTAACAAAATATAGACAATCGTGTAAGAAATGAGTGTGAACGATGAATACAAGCATTTTTCTCAAAAATGCACGTATTCATCGTTCTTTTTTAGTTCGTCTCTACAAAAACCTCTACAAGCGAATCAGCGGATTACGCTATAAAACCCTTACGTGTTTTTACCGCCGAAGATTTTTGTTTCATGTTTCATTTTTAGTACCTAAACTATTGATAATCAATGTGTTAATCCGCTGAAACATAGCAGTCCGATGTTTCATTTTTAGTTTCATAGTTTCACTTTTCATTAGGAGGGGAAAATAGCGCATTGACTACAAAGAAAAAACACTGAGGGAGCGATTTAAAAACACTGTGGGAGCGATTCAAAAACACTGAGGGAGCGATTCAAAAACACTGAGGGAGCGTGATTGCGCTCCCTCAGTGTTTTTTTATCTGTTCCAGTACGTTGCAAAAGTGAAACATAAATGAAACATTCAACGTATATGTTTCATATTATCAACACCTTGATATTCAAAATGTTACGAACATAAATGAAACATGAAAGTTAAAATACCCCTTTTAATTACGTATATATAGAAAAATCGGTATACCGCAATTTACCGTCCTTTTTTGTTTGTGGGCGACGCTTCCCATCCTGTGGGCGATGCGTCCTCACTTGGGGGCGACGCGTCCTCGCGTCGGCATACTTGTCGGCCGCCGTCTTCTGAATGCTATTCAGCGCATAGAAATTCAAACTTTCAACTTGCGTAAACTGACAATGTTTGTTTACGCTAATAGTCTATAGGTATGAGTGGCGACTATCATTCATGCTTTAATTCCACAAATGATTGAAAAAAATAAAAAACTATAGCAGAATGCATATAAAAATGTTGATTATTATGCTTTTTATATCAGAAAGCATGTAATTGGCAAATGATATTGTAATTTTGCATTCGAAATAATATAATTTATATGGAAAAGACAAAGTTGTCGATGGTGGTTAAGGCACTGCGTAAGGAATATGGTCTTACGCAAGAAGACCTTGCTATGAAGTCTGGCGTAGGCTTGTGCTTTGTACGCAATTTGGAACAGGGGAAGCCGACGTTAAGAATGGATAAGGTCAACCAGCTACTTGATCTGTTTAACTACGAACTTACAGCAACTAAAAAGCAATGAGACAAGCAGAGATATATCGAAAGGGAGTCCTTGCTGGTATTTTGACAGAAGATGGTGGCGAATACCGCTTCTGTTATGATGAAGCGTACCTCAAACGTGGAGATGCGCTACCTGTAAGTTTAACACTCCCATTACAAACGGAGACATTCGTAAGTCCTGTACTATTCCCATTCTTTGACGGGTTGATACCAGAAGGATGGCTGCTTGACGTCGCACTTCGCAATACTGACATCAGCATTCTTGACCGAATGTCGCTACTGCTGTTATGTTGTAAGGAGTGTATCGGTTCTGTCAGTGTTGTACCCATAAACAAGGAAGGAGGAGACAATGTGTAAATGCTTGTATTGCTATAAAGAATTGGAAGGAGGTCAGAAGGACTTTCATCCAAGATGTGCCCGAAAATTCTTTGGAACAAAGGATGTGCCATTGCTGGAGTACAAACATGAGGAACTCGACCAATTAGCCGAGCAGGTCATTCGTTCTCAAACATCTCTGACAGGCGTTCAACCCAAATTGTCTCTGAACCTTGACAAACACGATGGCTGCAGCCGACTGACTATCGTAGGACTTTGGGGAGATTATATCTTCAAACCACAAACGGAGAGTTACGAACAACTGCCAGAAAACGAGGACTTGACGATGCACCTTGCAGAAGCAGCAAGGATTAGTGTTGTACCTCATAGTCTTATCCGTTTGGCTGATGGGAAACTTGGGTACATCACAAAGCGTATTGACCGCACAGAAAATGGGGAGAAGATAGACATGGAAGACATGTGCCAACTCACGTTGCACCCTACGGAATATAAATACAAAGGATCGCATGAGCAGATAGCGAAGACAATCATGCAGTACAGCAACACACCCAAACTCGACCTTACGAATTACATGCAGTTGCTACTCTTCTGCTTTATTACTGGCAATAACGACATGCACCTAAAGAACTTCTCGCTTTACCGACCTGCTGAAGGCTATCAACTGACGCCTGCTTATGACCTACTGAATGTTGCCATTGCCAATCCTAAGGACAAGGAGGAATTGGCACTTACTCTTGCGGGAAAGAAGACAAAACTCCGTTTGGCAGACTTCCTTAATGCTGCAAAGACAATGAGACTGGAAGAAAATGTTGTACAGCGTCTTGTTGCAGGGCTTCATAAGGTGTTTCCCAAATGGCAACAGCTCATAAAAGATTCCTTCCTCAGCGAAGATCAGAAACAGGCGTATGAAGAACTGGTAACTGCGCGATTGAATAGGTTATAGATATTGTTGAAACTGATTCATGATTGGAAAAATCCCTCCAAAAGATGTGAGCTTTTCGGTTTTTATCTGTATTTTTGCCATGTATGCCGTGTCTTAGCTTTTATTTTTTTGCACCACTAAGTCAAGTGATTTCTACGACATGGCAAAATCCTGGGTAGCTTATTGTTACTTAGGAATTTTTAAATTCTCGCTTTTTATTGGGTTGCGGAAAAAAGGAAAATATAATTTGTGACTTAGAACACGTTGATGCAAAATTTTAGGTATGTCGGTCTTGACATTTTAACTCAAGCAGCGAGCACTCGGAGATATTCATTTCTGTTTTTTATCCCAACTGGCTTATAATTCGGAATTTTTATCTAAATTTGCCCCAATATAATGCAAGGATTTTGTAGAAATAAAAACTATATGCTGTTGATACCAGATAAAGCTACTCCAATTACTAATGAAATAATTGTAGACTATCCCATTCTGAATGTTAAGCAAGCAATTGCTTTCCTACTAAAATATTACAGTCCTAAGTATTTTATTCCCATAAAAAATGGCATAAATCACACTTTAGGAACTTATGTATTCTCACGCCCCAAAGGCATAAACACTCCAATAATTAGATTGACTCTTCAACAAACAGAAGACAATAAAACAAGAATAGTATTAAATAGCTCATCAGATGGTATAACTGTAACACCTTCAGAATTACAGACATCAATTTCTGAAGTAGAAAATATTGTTTTAAGTGTTCTTAAGGGAGCAAAAAAAGAAGATTTGGATGCTATTATAAAATCGAACAATAGCGGCAATGGCTGTTTTAGTTGCATTCAATCAATTGGATGTGTTGTTTTTGTTATTGCTATGATTTTTATATTGGGCATTGTTGGACTGAATTGTATTTTAAATTTATTCTAAATTCAAGCTATATGAAGAAAGTATTATCCCTTTTGTTTTTAATGATTCTTTTAATTGGATGCAATTCACCAAAAACTCCAATTTTTAAGGATTTGTATTTTGGAATGTCTTATGACGAAGTTTTATCGAAAGGCTTTTGTCTTGGAACAGAAACTGAAGAAAATGGTTACTCAACTTATGAATGTAAGTATTCTGATTTTGCAGGTTTACACTACAATTCGGCAAAGCTATATTTCAAGAATAACCAATTAGCTAAAATCTCTTTTTATTTTTCAACAGAAGACGCATCAAAACAACAGGAGTTCTCTAAGTCTATAACAAGTTATTTAACTGAAAAATACGGAGAACCAAAAGAAGTTAATAAATGCGTTGGATGGAAAGATGACAACAATACATATATAGTATATTATCACAGTGATATAGATAGCTCATATAGCATAACCTATATAAATGAGTTGGCAATATTTGACAACGAAATAAATTAAAAATAGATTTCACTATATTCGTACAATGATAATATACTGAAGTTTTCCACCCCGAAATAATGGGGTGGGAAGGTCAATAAGTCAAGAAAATTTTGTAACTTAGTAGATGATAATCAATTGAGTTTCAAACTAACTAAAACTTATTGTTATGGAAACTTAATTCGGTATTTTTTCTGAGATGGCCAATCTCCTAAATGTTAAATCTCGTCTCAGCAGGGTATAATTGTTTTCATGACAAAAATAAACAGCAATTTATCAGCCTAATTGGGGGGCGGGTTTGTAACCCGCGGTAGCAGTATGTTGTTAATATTGGCTTATTGTCGAAGAGTACGTAACACCCCATTAGGGGTGTTACGTTCCTGTTCAACAAATTGCTTATAGTCGCTTAGCGCGAGAATCGTCGCTGAGACGCAAGGGAATAGCCAGTATGTTTCAATTTGTGCCTTGGCACAAATTGAGTAGTATGTAAATCAGTATGAAACCCTCATGACAATTTAATAAAGTCGCCCAAGTGAATGAAAAGGGCTGCCATCCCTGTATATTTGCAGAAGAATAGTTCATCTTCTAATTTATGCAGTTATGTCAGTAGTTCAGTTCACTCAGGTTCTGTCGCGAGGCTGCGGCATGGACATCCACAAGAAAGTGGTGGTTGCGGCAGTACAAGGCGAGGGCATCTGTAAGGAAACTCGTAGCTTTGACACTTTCACGAGATCTTTGACACAATTGAGAGAATGGTTGGTATCATTGGGTATCACTCACGTGGCCATGGAAAGCACAGGCGTATATTGGAAACCGATATACAATGTGTTTGAAGGCTTCATACCACACATCTGGATTGTTAATGCTCGTCACATAAAGAATGTTCCAGGGCACAAGACAGACAAGAATGATAGTGAGTGGATATGCCAGTTACTGATGGCAGGATTGCTCAAGCCCAGTTTTATTCCTCCCAAAGCGCAACGCGAACTGCGTGACCTTACACGCTATCGTCGCAAACTGATACAATCTGTATCGGCCAATAAGAACCGTATCATTCGTATTCTTGAAGATGGCAACATTAAATTATCAAGCGTTTTGAGTGATACAAGCGGTGCGACGGCAGTCAAACTGATAGATATGCTATGTGATGGCAAACAGATTACGTTATCCGACATAGAAAGCGTTCGCCATGGCCGTTGCCAGCATACAAAAGAAGAAATGTTGGAAGCATGTACTGGTTGTTTAGATGAACATAAGGTTTACATGCTGGGCAAGATCCGCGAATGCAATGCTTCGTTGAAAGAAGATATACTAGACTTTGACAAACGTATAAAGGACGTTTCATCCTCTTATCATGACGCAATTGAACGCATGTGCGAAATATCGGACATACAAAACCGCGTATGTGAGGATCTTGTTGCAGAGATAGGTCTTGACATGTCCAATTTTCCAACATCCGCACATCTGTGTTCTTGGGTAGGAATGTGTCCAGGGAACAACGAGAGTACAGGTAAGAAGAAAAGCGGCAAGACAAATCATGGTGACAAGCAAGTAAAAGAAACTTTGGTGGAGGCTGCATGGGCAGCTTCAAGAGCCAAAGGAACATTCTTTATGGAGCGTTTCAACCGCTTAGCTCCACGCAAGGGGAGTAAGAAAGCATTGATAGCAGTAGGACATTCCTTACTCAAATGCATTCATTATGTGCTTTCAACAGGTAGACGTTACAAAGAATTGGGTGACAACTATGTACCCAATAAGAAAGAGCAGAAGCGTAAGGAGTATTTGAAGAAAGAACTTCAGAAACTTGGATATAGTGTGAAGCTCTCAAAAGAAGATTAGCCTACTTCATATAAAACTGGGGACTGAGTTAATCACAGGCCGATTTTTACTGGAACAACCCGAGTCCGATAATGAAACTGGTCCCAACTGCTGAGTGGCAAAGTTTGTGACGAAAGAGCACGTGTATGAAAATTCAAAATCTTACTCAGCAGTATAAAACATAAAATTGCCTAAGTAGCAACCGCGCACTTGCCTACCAGTGAGTGCTCTCTCTTTTTTTGTCTTAATCTCAAAACAAACAAATAACTATATAAAACTTATGCCGTGAGATTACAAAACGGCACAAATAATTTTCGTATGAAAAAGCGTTCTTATACACAGAGGCCGATGACATGGATATTGGTTACTTCGTTTCGTACAATCTAACGGTGCAGAGCCAGTCAGTCCAGTCCCAGAGGTTGCCATTTAGGCGGTCTTTTAGCTCAAGTCACGATGCAGCGACGACTGCGGCATATATGGCAGCATAGAAAGAACCGGCAAGTGTGGCGACGATGAAGCCGCCGATGAAGTGCTTGTATCGGTTGGATGCTGCGAAAAAAGAAAAAATTTTGTTCATAACGCTTGTTTATTAAATTATTATTACCTTTGCGGCAAAGGTGATAATAACGATGATGGCAGCAGGTAGCCGAGCGGTCTTCGGAGCGCATATCGTAGGTTCGATTCCTACCGTTATTATCACCTTATTTTTATATATTTATTTTCATCCAAATTATATTGTTGTGTTACACCTGCTGTGATGAAGAGTGTTGGAACAATCTTTTAAGCAATTACAAGATTATATCAAGAGAAAACAAAACGAAAAAAAAGCAGCAAATATATATTTGCGCATGGGTGATTTCAATGAACGTCAAGCACAAATTATTAAATTATATGCGGATGATTCTACAGCATTAATAACGATAAAAGATCTGCAGGTGAAATTTGGAATTAGCCCAACCACTGCAAAAAACGACATCATTGGTTTGCTGAAAAAAAATATTATAACAGAGATCGCATTAAACAAAGTGAAAAGGGCTTATATTAGAGGAGAAGGGTTAGACTCTTTGCTATCCCAATGATATATCTTATGGGCAATCATTGTATCAAATTCTTTCCAGTTTTGCAAATATTGGAAAGAATTTGATGATTTTTGAATGCTTAGACTTATGCAAACCCATTTCACCAGTATGAAGTGCCAATTTGGCATTTCAAAATGCCCCCAATCACGTCCATCATTCTTTATTGGAATGAAGTAAAATACTTCAATTGCACGTTAATACAAGACACGATATAACATCTTATGGAATGATGGGGAGTTTCATAAAATATCACAGCGTAAACATCTCCAACTCAAACAGTTTGTTTACGCATTGTTTACGCAGAAATCGGAGGATTTCTCTTATCCCACACAAACACTTTATTCAGAGGCTATAAATCCAAACTGTTTTCTTTGAGCAAGAAATCGAAAAGCCCGATTGTAAGAATACCTTCTTCATTTCGACGGGGCATGATGTGGTCTTTAACAATGATAATCTTTTTGAAAGAGTCATCTATCCTCATCAGTGATCGGGATTCTTGTATCTCTTTCTCCCTATCCGGAATTGACAAGGCTGATTGTACATAGTACTTTTTACTACCGAGACTGGCGATAAAATCCACCTCCAGTTGAATGCGGACCCACTTGCCGTCCTTGTCTTGCTTCTTTATTTCCACCATTCCGACATCCACACTATAGCCACGTGTGATAAGCTCATTATAAATGATGTTTTCCATGATATGCGTCTCCTCTTGTTGGCGCATATCCAGAATGGCATTTCTCAAACCTATATCTGAGAAATAGTATTTGGAGAGTGTATTGATATATTTCTTACCTTTAATGTCGTAGCGGATGGCCTTGTTTAGAAGGAACGATTCAGACAAGTATTTGAGATAATTTGAAATGGTCTTATTTGAGATATTGACATTCTTTACACTTTTGAAGGTGTTTGATAGTTTTGTCGGATTGCATGGCGAGCCAATGGAAGAAGCCATAATGAGCACCAATTCGCGCATTTCGTCTTCGTTCTGTACCTTATGCCTCTCTATAATATCAGCCAGATATACTGTTTCAAACAAGTTTTTAAGATATCCTATTTTCTTCTGCTCTGTGTCAAATGATTGGATAAGGGGCAAACCACCATAGGTGTAATATTCACGCCATGCATCTTGTTTATCACCTCCGATGGCAGAATAGAATTCGGAAAAAGACAGTGGATTCACATGTATCGTTTCGCCTCGGCCTCGGAACTCTGTGGGTATATCTGATGATAGGAAGTGGGAGTTACTGCCAGTTACATAGGTGTCAGCATTATCAATATGACGGAAACTGTTCAATACATCCACGAAATCATCCATCAGTTGCACTTCATCTATAATGATGTAGTACGGCTGACTATCCTTAATTGATAATATCGGAGATTTGGTACCGCCTGTAGCGGTGTTTTGGTACCGCTGATTC
>OMDK01000269.1_pt1 | contig 27613 bp, 22 predicted proteins | sample 1645201 | NCBI WGS metagenome assembly OMDK01 (sample SAMEA103958151, study PRJEB25191) | human gut metagenome
GTTATAAATTGTAAGTAATTATTTTATATTATATATATATACATATTTATATATATATAATATACTATCTATACAGAGAATGGTAACAACAGCGAAAAAAACTGAATAACTGAATACTGAATACGTTTCCAGAAAACAGGTATTACTTTGTAATATGCTGATTTATATGGCAAAACATAGTTTTCTATACCGCAAAACATAGAGATGCGCCCCACAAAACATAGAGTTTGATTTCTTTAACTAAGTTTCAAATCGTAAGTTGCAGAAAATCGCTCCTTATCACATGCAAAAATTTGGCAGATACAGAAAATCTTCGTATCTTTGCATTGTCATTAGAAGAAAGGCTGCACTCGGCATAGTTCAAGCAAGCTTGACTCTGCGCTCGTTTGCACTTTCTTTGCACCGTTGTTAAGAGATAACTGCTCCACTGTTGAAAGACAGGCGAAATGCAGGTATATGACAACTGCATGGACGTTCTGAGGGATAGGCGCCAGCCCGATGAACGAACTGAAAACTGAATTATTAACCCCTTTAAAAATTAATTGATTATGGGACTTGGAACTAGTAAGTATCGTAAAGTAATGCGTACCCCACAAAGTGGTGAGAACGCTGGTAAGAAACTCTGGTATGCTACTGCAGTGAGCGACCGAGAGATGAACTTCGAGGACTTCGTAACTCACATCTCTGAACACAATTCGCCTTACAGCCGAGGCACCATCCACGGAGTGCTGATGGATACGCTCGACTGCCTGAAGGAGCTGATTCTCGACGGCAAGAGCGTGAGACTCTCCGATCTCGGCCTGTTCTCCATCGGTATGACCTCGCGCGGTGAGGAAACCAGAGAGAAGGTGACGGCTGCAAGCGTGCAGGGGGTTCACCTGATTGTGAGAAATACCAAGAACTGGAGTAATGCCGAGCTCAAGAAGCTCACCAAGATCGTGGCATACGATGAGTATGTTGCCGGCGAAGGAGGCGGAACCTCCGGTACTCCTGGCGGAGGCTCAGGCTCCGGTGATGCCACTCAGGGTGGCGGCGGCACTCAAGAGGGCGGCGGCTCTCAGGAAGGCGGCGGAACCCAGGAAGGCGGTGGCGGTAACACCGATAGTGGTGACGTAGGCTTCTAGGCATAGCCCCTTCGGGGGCTTTGCTCAGGTACTGAAACTGAATTAATCACTAATAAATTCGAGTTTCGCAAGTGAGGGAATTGATTGAAGTTAAAGAAGTTATCACTCCCTACGGTCGTTCGGGAAGTTAAGGGACAATAGTCTTCTAGCGTAAAACGTAGGACATTTGTCCCTTAACTTCCTTCTAACTTCCTTCTAACTTCCCTAACTTCACTTAACTTCCCCATATGCGAAAGTTCAGTTAATCACTAATAAATAATCACTAATGAAATGAAAATGAAGCGTGAAACTTGGAAGACAATCATTCAGATCTTGTTGTCAATCGTAACGGCAGTAGCCGCATCGCTCGGAGTAACGAGCTGCATGTAATAGCAGTAATGTGCTGCATGTAATAGCAGTCATGTGCTGCATGTAATAGCAGTAACGAACTGCATGTAAATTTAGGTTCTTAATATCCTCTCCATTCTGAAAGCCCTCTCCTGTTTCCCCATGTTCAGGAGAGGGCTTTTGCAGGGGCAAACGAAAAAATATCATTTCCTTTTAAGGTATGCCGTGATGGCAAACCAGATATAGGCTACCAATAATACATAGCCGATATAATATAAAGTAAGCACACTGAAGATGATGTAATCCATGGCGCAGACACTAGCCAATCCGCCCAGATACAAGACTCCTTCGCCCCATGGCAACCGATGATACACCTCATCTACGCAAGCCAGTCCTACTATGACAACAGCCCATACAGCAGCAAGGAAGACTCCCAGGATGCGGGGTACGGCAAAAGGATTGAGCGTGGGATGGAAATAGAAATGTCGCCATGTTTCCGGTTCGAAGGTCTGAATGGTGGCATAGAATGCAGCTGAGATTGCTACCAGTATGACCAGTGCCGTAGGATATGGAGAATCTATATCATTGTAATGCACTATATAGATGTTGCTGCAGCTCACCTTGCGTATCAGGTAAGCTATGGCTATCACAACTATAATGACCATGAAAATCAGTAAATGCTCATTACTGAATGTCATGATAAACTCAGATATCGGGTCGGCAGGAACAACCTGTTGCAGCATTTTCGATTCCCGTGTCCAGCCGAATGTATTATCTTCTGTTGCAAGCTGAACCCATACGGAATCTATGGAATCCTTTGGAACCATACGGATATCCGTTACTACCAACAGCATGTCTTTCTTTACTGCAAAAGAATCTACCGGCAATTCACTCATCAGTTCCTCAGGCTGTTGCTTGACAAGTACGAGTGAATCCTTGAATACCATAAAGTTGAATTTATTGGTATAATGGTGCGTCGTAGAAAAGGAAATGGAATCCAGCTGCTTGTTGCTATATTCAATGAGTGCAGCATGCTGCTGATGAGAATTATAACGATGATAGCAGCTACTGAGCATCATTGTGATGCCCAGTAACAGTAAGATGTATATGTGTTTCATTCTCATCATTTTCTATCGTTTATGAATTTTTAGTCAGAATATATGTTCATCTGACAAACGTTGCACGCAAATTCCAGTCTGAACCTTCTGCCATCGCCCAACTCCAGATAAAGCGGTTCTTTCCATGTTGGCTTCCTGCCACCACGCTTTACGCAATAGCCAAGGGAGTAGCGGATGCAATGGCGACACTGCATGATGAGGCAATCGTCGGTCTTCGTGCCTTGAATGGAGGTCTTGCTTAATTCGAAGGCATTCTCCGTATGATTCAGCCCATGCTGCTTGTAAAACTCATGTGCACTCTTGTTGGCAATGTTGTAGAGATAACCATATTTGCCATATTCCCTCTGCCAGACTTTCACTTTGTTATCTCCTTCCGCATTACTCAGATGGCTGGAAACAGTCTTTGCTTCTGATGAAATATCAGCATTCTTTTCGATGTCTTCCATCAGATTTCTGCGCAACTCAGTCAGTACGCTGCTCGGAATGAAATAGTTGTCAGCCTGGTTCTTTATCTCCACTTCCCTGCACTCATAGATGGTACCGCCAAGCTTACTGAGCTGTCTGACGATATTATCATGCTGAGGCTTTTGAGCCGGATTGTGTCCAAAAGCCACAATACCCTTGCCCAGATAGTTGGAATCATCAGAACCCCATCCTATTCCCTGTTCTCTGACATATTGCGCTTCGGCAGAGAATCCGCAGTGACCATCCTCATCATACAGACTGAACGTAATCCTGACAGGAATCTTTCTTTCTGCCGTTTTTCCTGCGAGAATCTTTTCAAAAGCCTGGTCATTGTTACGGTACAAGCCCATTCCCGGACGTAAGTTCATCGGCATTTTCAATGGGTACAGACGGTTGCCCTGTGCACGGTTCACGCGGAAACCTTCCAATTCGTGCTCATCATTGATGAAGCACAAGCCATCACCATTGGTAAAACTGGCGATACTGGCTACATTGAAACTGTTGCCACGGATTTCCTTGACCTTGCCTACAAACTCGCCGATTGCCTTCGGAGTATCGAAACTTGCAATATCCGGCTGGCGTCCTTTCAGGAAATAGTTTGTAAAACCACGATTGAATGTCTTCTTTAAATTGGCTTCAAATTCATATCGTGGACGTCCAAAAGACGGGCGTGCATACTTCTGGGGATGTTTCCTGCAGATTTCATCAAGGCGCTGGCTATAGGCTGAAACAACGTTCTTGACATAACCTGCATCCTTCAATCTTCCTTCTATCTTGAATGAACAGGCACCCGCATCAGCCAAAGCCTCCAGATTGTCAATTTGGCACATATCCTTTAAGGAAAGGAGATGACGCTGATGTTCTATTTCCTTGTTGTCCGCATCCAGCAAGTTGAACTTCATGCGGCAGAACTGGGCGCATTCGCCACGGTTGGCAGAGCGGCCAAAGCACCTCTCGGAAGCATAGCATACGCCGGAATAGCTTACGCATAATGCACCGTGAACAAACACCTCCAGGTCCATATCCGGAACAGCCTGATGTATGTCGGAGATTTCCTTAACGGACAGTTCTCTTGCCAGGACAGCACGGTTGAATCCCAGAGCCTGAAGCCATTTTACCTTTTCAGCACTTCGCGTATCGCATTGCGTACTGGAGTGTAATTCCCTTGTCCAGGTGAAGTCTACAGCTGAAGGACCCTTACCCTGCAATGCATACAATACTCCCATGTCCTGCAACAGGAGAGCATCAACGCCAGCCTCCTGCAAGTCACGGATCATATCCAGCGTATCATTGAGCTCAGAATCATAAATGATGGTATTGACAGTAACATGCACCTTTGCCTGATATTGATGGGCATAGCGGCATAGCTGTCTGATATCATCCAGAGAATTGCCGGCTGCAGCACGTGCGCCAAATCTTGGTGCACCGATATAAACAGCATCTGCACCATGGTCAATGGCTGCAATTCCACATTCAAGATTCCTGGCTGGTGCCAAAAGTTCCAGTGTTCTCATTATCTATATCTTCTTAAACTTTAGCTTACTTGATATCATCAATATTGTATGGTGTCTCCTGGTAAACGTAATAGTTGATCCAATTGCTGTAAAAGAGATTGGCATGGGCACGCCATGTTACCAATGGTGCCTGCATCGGGTCATCATTATAATAATAATTCTTCGGCAAGTCAACATCATCACGTTTTCCCATATCCCGTTTATACTCCTTGTCAAGCGTATTTGGGGCATATTCCAGATGACCGGTAACAAAAAACTCTCTTCCACCTCGTGCCATCACGATACTGACTCCACTTTCCTGTGATTCGGCAATAATGTCGAGTCCCGGAACCTTGATGATATCCTCACGGCGCACTTCAGTATGGCGACTATGCGGCATGTTGAAATAATCATCGAATCCGCGGAAAATAGGAAGAGTAGAATCAAGCGGCTTCTGTGGAAATATACCAAACATCTTTTTATCCAGCTGATATTTTGGAACTCCATAGAAATGGTATAATCCAGCCTGAGCGCCCCAACAGATATACAATGTTGATGTAACGTGGGTGCGTGCCCAATCGAATATTTCCGTGATTTCCTTCCAATACTGCACATCTTCATACTCCATGGTCTCGATAGGTGCACCAGTTACAATCATGCCATCAAACTTCTGTTTAGACAATTCCTGGAAGTCCTTATAGAACATCATCATGTGTTCTATAGGTGTATTCTTTGGAGTATGACTCTTCAGTTTCATGAAATAAACTTCCAACTGGAGTGGCGTATTGGAGAGCAGACGTACAAGGTCTGTTTCCGTTGTAATCTTAAGTGGCATCAAATTGAGCACACAAATCTTCAATGGACGAATTTCCTGGCTATGAGCACGGCTTTCATCCATGACAAATATATTTTCATGCTTCAGCAATTCTATTGCAGGAAGCTTATCTGGTAGTCTTAATGGCATATTCTGTTTTTCCCTTTCTTTTTAATTTGGTGCAAAGTTACTAATTTTAGGCGATTTAAACAAAAAAAGGATGCTAAATTTCTATAGCATCCTTTAATTAATTACGATTTATTCATTTTACCAAAGTTCCAGACGCTCATTCTTAGGAATGAACATCTTGTCGCCCTGCTTTACACCGAATGCCTCATACCAGGCATCAATGTGAGGAAGAGCACCATCTACACGCCACTTGCCAAGCGCATGAGGATCGTTCTTCACACGGTTGCGAATCTCCTTCTCGGTGATGTTCTGACCCCATACACCTGCGTAAGCAAGGAAGAAGCGCTGATCAGCAGTAAAGCCATCCTTGTTCTTCAAAGGCTTCTTGGCTGTCGCATTCTTGAATGCATTGAAGGATACCATCAAACCTCCGTGGTCGGCAAGGTTCTCACCCAATGTAAAGCGACCGTTGGCATTCAGGTCTGGCAATACCTTGATGTTGCTGAAGAAATCAGCATACATATCGGCACGCTTGTTGAAGCCCTCTGCATCAGCAGCGGTCCACCAATCCTTCAAGTTACCGCTGGCATCATACTGGCGACCCTGATCGTCGAATCCGTGAGTCATCTCATGACCAATCACTACACCAATAGCACCATAGTTGAATGCTGCGTCTGCCTTGGCATCAAAGAATGGATACTGAAGGATACCTGCAGGGAAGCAGATCTCATTGGTGGTAGGATTATAGTAAGCATTCACAGTCTGTGGAGTCATATACCACTCATCTCTGTTGACTGGCTTACCAGCCTTCTCAGCAATCTCCTTATTGTTGCGGAACTGACGGCAGGCCATCACGTTCTCATAGAAACTCTTGGATGGGTCGATGGTAAGCTTGCTATAGTCGGTCCACTGGTTAGGATAACCAATCTTGACATAGAACTTATCGAGCTTATTGTGGGCAGCAGCCTTGGTCTCTGCACTCATCCACTTCTGAGCATCGATACGCTGACCGAGACTCACCTGGAGATTCTTGACCAAAGTCTCCATCATCTTCTTGGATGACTCAGGGAAGAACTTCTTGCAGTAGATTCTGCCGAGTGCCTCACCCATCTGAGCATCTACCTGAGAGGTAGCACGCTTCCACAATGGATGGTCTTCCTTTCTGCCACTCATGGTCTTGCCGAAGAAATCGAAGTTTGCCTCACGGATCTCATCGGTGAGATAAGCAGAAGAGCTGCCGATGACACTCCACTCCATCAATGCCTTCAAGGTCTCAGCATCCTCAGCAGCAGTAATCTTGTCGTAACCAGCCATGAATGCAGGCTGACCCACAATCATCTCCTGGATATATTCACTCTTGATGCCCTCGCCGTTAGCCAATGCCTCGAGAGGGATGTTTGGATAATTCTCCTTGAACTGCTTCAGGCTCATCTTGTTGTAGTTAGCCTGTGGGTCACGGAGTTCGGTACGGCTCTTGGAGATAGTAGCAAGACTGGTCTCGTGGAGGAAGACCTTCTGTGCCTTCTTGGCTGCATCGGCAGCAGAGAAGCCATAGAGCTGGAACATCTTTGCCACGTAGGTCTTGAAAGCCTCACGGATAGCTACGGTAGCAGCATCGTTGTTGAGGTAATAATCCTTGGAACCGAGAGTCAAGCCACCCTGCATCACATTGTAGATGTTCATGGTAACGTTCTTCTCGTCAGCACCGAAACCGGTACCGAAACCTACGCCCAAGCCCTGCATGGCATACTTCACCTGCAGTTTCTGGAGCTCAGCCTTGTTCTTGGCAGCTGCAATCTCGTCGAGGAGAGGCTTTACTGGAGCAATGCCCTCCTTGTTGCGGCGGTCGATATCGAGCGCCAACTTGTAGAAGTCGGAAAGCTTCTGCTCGATGGTTCCAGCCTTGTAGGTCTTCTTCTTGAGCTCATCAAGGATAGAGTTGATACGCTTGTTGCTGTTCTCTGCCAACTGATCGAAACTACCATAACGGCTGTAGGCAGCAGGCAGCGGATTGTTCTTCTGCCAGCCACCGGTAGCAAACTGATAGAAATCATCAGCAGGCTTTGCTGTCTTGTCAAGATTGCTCAAGACAAGTCCCGACTTGTTCTGGGCATCAGCAGCCAAAGGCATGGCTGCGAGCATCATCATCGGAAGGATAAACTTCATTTTCATTTTCTCGTTATTTATTATTGATTTAATTATTCAAGTTTTGAAAGTTCAGGAGTTAAAGAAGTTAAAGGAGTTATCGCTCCCTACGGTCGCTGAGGAGTTAAGACATTAGTCTTTTTGGCGTTGTTTTTAAGCTGCAAGACATACGTCTTAACTCCTTAACTTCCTGATATGCGAAAGTTCAGTTAACTATAAATTCTTGATTTCCTCCAGCTCTTCTGAAAGCATCATCCAGTTCTCGTTTTCCTCATCCAGGCTCTTCATCAGCTCGGTATATTCGGTAACGAGTTCCATATTCGTAGCGTTCTCAGGCTTCATCAGGAGGGCATCAATCTCAGCCTTGCGGGTTTCGAGCTTTTCAATCTTCGTCTCGCATTCCTTCACCGCCTTCTCAGCCTTGCGAATCTTCTTCTGCTGCTCCTTGTGCTCGGCATAGCTGAGCTTGCCGGAGGATGCCTCGGAAGAATCTGCAGATGATGATGAAGATGAAGAAGAAGATGGAGATCCGGCAGATGACATATTCTGACTTACGCCCTGACTGGCCAGCGCCTGACTGATGCTCTCGGCATTGTGGGCACGGAGATAATCGTAGATACCGCCCAGATGCTCACGTACCTTTCCACCGGCAAACTCATATACCTTATCTACCAGTCCGTCGAGGAACTCACGGTCGTGGCTCACGATGATAGCGGTGCCGTCGAATGCCTTGATGGCTTCCTTCAACACATCCTTCGACTGCATGTCGAGATGGTTGGTAGGCTCATCGAGAATCAGGAGATTCACCGGTTCGAGCAGGAGCTTGATCATCGCCAGACGACTGCGCTCTCCTCCACTCAACACCTTGACATACTTCTCGGAAGTTTCGCCACCAAACATAAAGGCACCCAGCAGATCGTTCACCTTGAGACGCATCTCGCCGGTAGCCACATTGTCGATGGTCTGGAAGATGGTAAGGTTCTCATCTAGCAGCTGTGCCTGGTTCTGTGCGAAATAACCTATCTGCACGTTATGACCTATCTTGAGATTGCCCGTAAAAGGAATCTCGCCCATGATACACTTCACCAGAGTAGATTTACCCTCGCCGTTCTTACCTACGAATGCCACTTTCTCGCCACGCTTGATGGTAAGGGTCACATGGTCGAAGACGGTATGATCGCCATAATCCTTTCTCACCTCATCGCAGATGACAGGATAATCGCCGCTGCGGAGACAAGGAGGGAACTTGAGATGCATCTGCTTGGTATCCACCTCGTCCACCTCGATAGGAACGATTTTCTCCAACTGCTTGATGCGGCTCTGCACCTGTACAGCCTTGGTTGGCTTATAGCGGAATCGCTCGATGAAGTCCTTGATATCGGCTATTTCCTTCTGCTGGTTTTCGTAAGCGCGGAGCTGCTGCTCACGGCGCTCGGCACGAAGAACCACATACTCATCGTATTTCACCTTGTAATCCTCTACCCTTCCGCAGGTAATCTCCAGGGTGCGGTTGGTTACATTATTGATAAAGGCACGGTCGTGACTTACCAGCACCACCGCCTTGGCACTCTGCGCCAGGAACTGCTCCAGCCACTGGATACTCTCGATATCAAGATGGTTGGTAGGCTCATCGAGGAGGAGTACATCAGGCTTCTGGAGCAGAATCTTTGCCAACTCGATACGCATACGCCATCCACCGGAGAACTCCCGGGTAGGACGGTCGAAATCTTCACGGGTGAAACCCAGACCGCCCAGCGTGCGCTCTATTTCCGCCTCGTAGTTTTCACCGCCCATCATCATGTAGCGCTCGTGCTCCTGGGTGAACTTCTCCACCAGCTGGGCATAGCTCTCGCTCTCGTAGTCAGTGCGGTCGGCCATTTCCTGCTGCATCTTGTCGAGGCGCGCCTTCATCTCGGTATTGTGGGCGAAAGCCTTTCGGGTTTCCTGCTTCACGGTGGTATCATCCTGCAGTTTCATCACCTGAGGCAGGTAGCCGATGGAGGTTTCATTAGGGATAGCCACCACACCGGAGGTTGGCTTCTGCAAGCCACAGAGAATCTTCAGCATCGTAGATTTGCCGGCACCGTTCTTACCTACCAGGGCAATGCGGTCGCGGTCGTTGATTACGAAGCTTACATCATTGAAAAGTGGCTTTACGCCAAACTCTACTTTCAGTCCTTCTACTGAAATCATACTATTTTACTTTGAACTTTGAATTTTGAACTTTGAACTTTATGATTAGCAGTTCTGTTATTGCTCTGACTTCTTCTCCTTACGGAATGAGCAGGGAGGAATCTCCATAGCTCAGGAAGCGGAAATCATGAGAGAGGGCATAATCATATACCTTCTTCCAATCACCATGCAGGAAGGCACTCACCAGGAGAAGCAGGGTGCTCTGAGGCTGATGGAAATTGGTTACCAGCATCTTCACTATCTTATAGGTATAACCTGGAGCGATGATGATCTGTGTGCTGGAATGCAAGGCTTCCAATCCGTTGCGGTCGAGATAATCGACGATTGCCTGGATAGCCTGCACCGGACTGATGCCATCCACCAGATTGCCATCTGCCGACAACTCGTATGGATCCCACTGTTTTACATGCAGGTCCTCTTCACTTGCCTCAGGATGCTTGATGAGATGCACTCCCATATAGTAGAGACTCTCGATGGTGCGCACGCTGGTGGTTCCCACGGCGATGACCTGGCACTCGTGCTTGATGAGCTTCTCCAGACTGCGACGATGAACCACGATATATTCGGTATGCATCTGATGACCTTCTATCTCAAGACTCTTCACCGGCTTGAAGGTTCCCGCTCCTACATGAAGGGTTACCTCTTCACGGTCGATGCCATGCGCATCCAGGTCCTGGAGCACCGCATCGGTGAAATGCAGACCGGCTGTTGGGGCAGCCACGCTACCCTTGATCTTGGAATATACAGTCTGATAAGTGGTCTTGTCACTTTCTTCTGTCTTGCGGTTCAGATAAGGAGGGATAGGCAACTCTCCCACTACCTCGAGAATCTCGGCAAAGGAAACATGCTCGTTGTCCCAGTCGAAATCCACCCAATAGTTGGTGCCACCACCCTTGGCTACCATCTCTGAAGCCTCTACACTGAGGGCATCTCCACGGCGCATGGTAGCAGAGAGAGTAAGCTGATGCCCCTTAATCTCGAAGTCTCGCTTCAGGCTTCCCTCTTTCCATTTCTTCAGGTTACCAATCATACAGAGCCATGAGCAGTGACCCGATGTCTGGAACATCAGCTCATAGTCGGTAGGTGCAGCAGGTTCCATCAGGAACACCTCGATGAGTGCTCCCGTCTCCTTGCGGAAATGCATGCGCGCCTGGATTACCTTGGTATTATTGAATACCATCATGGCACCCTTTGGCAGATAGTCGGGAAGATGGAAGAACACATCGTCGCTTACCTCGCCATGCTTATAGACCAGCAGTTTACTGTGGTCGCGCTGTGAGATAGGAAACTTGGCGATGCGCTCATCAGGCAAATCGTAATTATAATCGCTTATCTTAATATGTTTTGTATCCATTATGTTTTATTATCGAATTCTTTTATGTAGAGTTTATTAAACGATACCAGCCATGACAACACTTCTTGTCACTACATATACTAATGTGAGCATTAAAATGACCATTGCCTTATCGATATCGTCATGATCATATCCTGTACTTGTATACTGGTTGGAGATATAATTAATCTTTGGAGAAATCCGAAGATAAATCTTGTAATAAAGCAGATAGACCAGAATGCCTACGATGATACCGATAATCATGCCGCAAAGAATATCTGAAGGGTAATGTACACCTAGATATAATCGCGTCCAACAGTTTATGAGAGACCATATTACCAGTGTTATCGTGAGCAATTTACTACGGATAAGTAAGGAGAAGAAAACAGCCAGCGACATCGTATTGGCAGCATGTGCAGAGCAGAAGCTATAACCCTTCAGACGGATATCGTCCACAACCTGCACCATATACTTGAATGTAGGATCATTTGAAGGTCTCCATCTCTCAGCCAGCTGTTTGATGATGCCGTCAACCAGTCCATCAGCAAATAGAACGCAGAAGATTGCGCTTCCCACCACCAGGGCTATCTGCCCCATCGTCTCATTGTTGCGCATAACAACAAAAAAGAGCATGACGTAGAGTGGTATCCACGTCAGGCCCGATGTTAATATCTGTACCATCTGGTCAAGCATGATGTTGTCGCTACCATTGAAGATGCTCAACACCTGCATGTCCATGTCTTGTATTTTACTGAAGTCCATTATATTTCTTCTATATGTTTGGTTTCTATCCAACCTTCTCTGCCATCAGCAACACGAATGCCTCGCCATCCATTTATTGTCTTGTCGGTAATATCCACCCGGGTTCCTTCATGCAGGACAAACAAGTCAGCACTTTGTTTGGCAGGTGTCTTCTTGATATTTACCGATGGTTCCATAATGATGGCACCCGTCCTGTTTATCAGAACCTGTTTCTGCTGATAGGCAAACAGATTACTTATCAGGAAGGAAATCAGGAAGAACAAGCCTCCGAAAAATCCTATCTTACGCATGAAGAGCTGAGGTCCAAAGAGATAAACCAATACGAGTATCAACGCCATGATGATACTGAAGATTCCAATCTTTGCCCAATTGTCTACACTCGTGTAGTTGACAAGCATCCTGTACCATGTGACGAAGAACATTTCTGATGCCGGTGTAATCTTGTCAATGGTCTTGCTTCTTGCAAACTGGAGATTGAAATTGATGTCCTCATCTCCCGGGGCGTATAAGTGAGCACGCTCATAGTTGAGCACAGCCTTCGTGATATTGTCTGTACGGAAATAAGCATTGCCGAGATTATAATAGATGGCAGCAGATGCCCTAGTCTTCAATATCTCCTCGTAATCACGAATAGCTTGCTGATAATTACCTTTCTGATACTCTGTATCTGCATTCTGTTTGGTGATGGCACCAGCCTCAAGAGTGAAGCCAAGCATCATTGCCAGAAGCATGATGAGGGAATATCCGTTGCGATTGGTCTTGCGCTTCTTACGTGCCATATTGATTGCATTCTCTATTTCCATGATTCCTGTTATTGCAGCATTGAATGTATGATTCATATTACCCACTGAATCGCCTGGTGCATAACGCTCGAATTCACACTCATCAATAGCAGTAGTAAACTTCTTGATGGTATCTTCGTCTACGTTGTGAGAAATCATTTTCTCGCGGATGTTCTCACGATTCAGCTTTTCTACAGGTATATTCAGTTTGTAACTGATATATCCCCATAAAGCACGTAATACTTCATCATAAAACTCTCCCTGTTTGTGCTTTACCATCAAGAGATGAGCTTTCTTCAAGCGCTTGGTTGCCATCTTCTTTGCCTTGTTGGAGCGCATCTTGACGATGTCGGCATTTTCAATAGCTCTGCGATGGAAGATGATAATCAATGCGATGAAAGCAAGCAGAGGAATCAACAGACAGATCCAATAGCTTGCGCTGCCATAAAACATGTCGTTGATGTTCTGGTGACAGTCTTTGCCGAGCTTCAGGGTATGAATGTCCTTGTCTTTGTTGAAATCAGCACCTTCATTGCTGTTACTTGAGCCGTCACCCTTATCAACCTTGATGGTGAATGGTTGAGTCTTGATGGTCTTATACCTGGATGATGATGTATCATAATAGGTAAATTCGATGGCTGGTATGGTATACTGACCTTGATTGCGAGGTACCGCAAGGAAGTCGTAAATCATATTGCCCTCCAGACCATTGGCAGTAAGTCGGGTTTTGTCTGTTATTTTTGCATCATACTGATCGAAGTCTTTCGGGAATTCGATAATAGGCTGTTTCAGCAGCTTCAGATTTCCGATACCTCCTACAACCACACGTATATTGATGGGTTCGCCGGCTTTTACTTCTTTCTTGTCTATAGTGGCAGAAATATTAAACTTACCTACTCCACCTGAGAAATCAGCAGGTCGTTGCGGTAATGGGTCAACCGAAATGGTAATACCCGGAGCCTTGATATCCTTGTGAACCTCAATATAACCGGAACCTCCATTAAAGAAAGCTTCCATAGGATCAATATTACGGTTTTGCTGGACAACGATTCCCTTGAAATTGATGGAAGGTATTTCCAGCTTTCCTGTCATCTGTGGATACATGACGTATTGACTCCAGGTCACGCATTTGTATGGTCGGCCGTTGACCATCTCTGTATGGAACTGCTTCTGTTGAGGAAGCGGAACTTCCTGAGTATGAAAACCTTTCAAATCAGGCATCTTACCCTCCAATTGGGTAAGTTCAACCAGAGTATAAACCTTATAAGTCAGCAAGATAGGTTCTTGTTCTGTGACATGTTTCTTGTTGGCAGAAACCTTGATGAAGAGGTCGCTGCCAGAAATGCTGGAACCAGCCTGTCGCATATGAGGTTCATCATTATCATTTCTTCCATGCATCTTGGTAGAACCATTAGGATTACGGGCAGCCTGTCCGGTAACATTAATCTTAACAGCGCGGGATGCCAGTTTCTTTCCCCCTACAAGGACCTGGGAAGAACCGATGGTGAAAACACCATTCTTGGCTGCATAAAGCGTATAAGTAATCGTTACGGAAGAAGATGATGATGTATGTCCGTTTATCATCTGATAACTGGACTGTTGCGATGTGTATGGACCAGCAATGACCTCCAGCCCGTTCGGCACGTTTCCCATGCGGAATTCCTCCACGTCGCGTGCATTGATGGTATACGCAACACGGAAGTTTTCACCTGCCGCTACATGGGATGGAGCCGATACTTTCAGGTGTTGGGCAACAGCATTTATGCTGGCGCTCATCAGTATCATCAAGATGATAGTAAACCTACCTATATGTTTCATATTTATTATCTAATTACAAATTATATTCTTTATCTTACAAATGAATATCTAAAGAGACAGAGCTACCAGTTTTTGTCATATACCTTTCGGCGTGGCTGGCTCATTGCCTTCTGCATCTTGCGCTTCGTAGCTTTCTCTTGCTGGATAGCAGCGTTCAAGAGCTGTTCGGCATTGTCGCGACTCATTTTTTCCTGATTCTGCTTGTTCTTGTCAGAATTATTCTTGTCCTGATTCTTGTTTTGCTTATCTTTGTTTTGGTCGTTCTTATTTTGCCCGTCCTTATTTTTGTTCTTGTCGTTCTTCTTGTCCTTGTTTTTATCGTTTTTATTCTTGTCCTTATTGTTCTTGTTATTTTGATTCTGCTGGTTGTTCTTGAGCAACTTTTTGCAGAGGGCAAGATTATAACGAGTCTCATTGTCTTGAGGGTTGCATCTTAAAGCCATCTTGTAATACTCGATGGCCTGTGCATATTCCCGGTGGTTTTGCATCACTACTCCCATATTGTGATAGCTCTTGGAGCGGCGGAAGATATTGCTCTCCAATTGTGCAGCATTACCAAACTGAACCATTGCCAGTGAATCTTTCTGCTGCGCCAGCAAGGCACAGCCAAGGTTATATATCGCCTGTGGATTCTTCTGATTCTTGGAGATAGCCTTGCGATATTGGGTCTCAGCAGCTGCCCACTTCTGGGACTTGAAAGCCCTGTTTCCCTGGCGTATCAAGTTGCGGTCGGTTTGTGCGTCAGCGTTTGTCCCACCTACCAACAGAAAAGCTACCGTTACTATTATATAATGTATATAGTTCATATCTTATATCATTTCTTCAAATCTTTCTTAAAGAACTTGATGTTCCTAAGCATCGGATTCTTCACTTCCATCATGCAGACCTCAACGAGGAGCAAGAGTATAATCAAGATTCCTACAGCCTGGAACTGTTCGTCATAAGCACTGTAGATGACACTGGTCATATCCCCTTTCTGCAATTTTGCCAAGTCATCGTTGAGCGCTTTTTCTACATCGCTAGTGTTATCTACATGGATATACTGTCCTTTGCCAGCCTGTGCCAATTCGCGGCACATCTGCTCATTCAAGGCGGTCATTACCGTATTGCCGGCATTATCTGTCAGATAAGAGCCGTCTCCCATAGGGATTGGAGCACCCTTGGCGTTACCGATACCCAGGATAAACACGTTGATGCCTTTCTTGTTGGCCATCTGGGCTGCATCCTGAGCACCCACCTCATGGTTCTCACCATCAGTTATCACGATGATAGCCCTACCGATGTTTTCCTGCTGGGTGAAACTCTTTGAGGCAAGACTGATAGCCTGGGCTATGTTGGTGCCTTGAGTTTGTATCAAGCTTGGCGAAATGTTCTGCAGGAACATCTTGGCAGAAACATAGTCGCTGGTGATAGGCAACTGCACGAAGGCATCGCCAGCAAAGACGATAAGACCAATCTTGTCGTTGCTGAAGTTATCTACCAGATTCTCTATCAGCATCTTGCTCTTGTCGAGACGGGATGGAGCCACATCTTCTGCCAGCATGGAATTGGAAATGTCCAGACAGATCATAGTCTCGATTCCGTTGCGCTTGTCGTGAGAAACCTTGCTACCCATCTGCGGTCGCGCCACCATCACGATAAGTAATGCCAGGGCTGCAAGCATCAGCACGAATTTCACCGTTGGGCGGTATTTGGATATGTCGGGCATCAGCTGTTTGAGCAACTCAGGGTCTCCCAGTCTTCTCAGTTTTGCCCTTCTTTTTCTCCAACCGATAAAGCGTACCAGTATGAGTACCGGGATTATCCATAGAAGCCAGAGAAATATAGGATCTTCAAATCTTAACATTGTTCTATATATTTATGGTATTCTTCTGAGCCAAGTAATGCGCAGCAAAATCTCCAGGAGCAATACCAGGAGTGCTGCCAAGGCAAAAGGCTGATAAGCCTCATAGCGTTTGGCATAATGCTTCACATTGAATTTTGACTTCTCCAGTTTGTCGATATCTTGATAAATCTTCTTCAACTCCGCATTGTTGGTAGCACGATAGAAGTTACCGTCTGTGGTTTGCGCAATGTCGCGCAGGGTCTGCGTGTCAATTTCTACTGGAATATTGACATATTGCACACCACCAGCTACTGGCATTGGGTATGGAGCCACCTTGTTGGTTCCCACGCCGATGGTATAAACACGGATGCCATAGCTCTTGGCAATTTCTGAAGCAGTCATAGGCGATATGTCGCCCATGTTGTTACTGCCATCCGTCAAGAGAATCACCACCTTGCTCTTAGACTTGGAATCCTTCAATCGGCTTACTGCATTTGCCAAACCCATACCTACAGCAGTACCATCATCGATGAGTCCGCGTGCGGCAATGTCAGTTCTTGTATCTTGCAACAGGCGCAGCAGACTGGCATGATCGGTAGTCATTGGACATTGGGTGAATGCTTCACCTGCAAAGATGGTCAAGCCGATATTGTCGGTAGGACGACCTGAGATAAACTCATTTGCCACATCCTTAGCCGCTTCCATTCGGTTTGGCTTCAGGTCTTCAGCAAGCATGGAGGTTGATACGTCCATAGCAAGCATGATGTCAATTCCCTCCACAGTCTTGTTGTCCCAAGAATGATGAGTCTGTGGGCGAGCCATGGCACACACAATGAGCACAAAGGCGATGCATCTCAGTACCATAGGCAGATGGATGAGTCGCACTCGAAGACTCTTTGGCGCATACTGATACATTCGGGTATCGCTCATGCGCATAGTTGGCTCACTTTTCTTTCTCCCAAGAAAATACCATAAGATATAAGGTATCAGCAACAGGAGTAGCAGAAAATATGCTTTACTTGCAAATTCCATTTCTTATAACATTTATAGTTTGCATCACTCTGATGATTTTGTCTATCAGTGATGGTTTTACATCAACAGCATGACAACTTGATAGATGATATAGCCTAAGATAGCAACAGCGCTGAAGCCTCCTATCCAAAGCAGCGTTTTTATGAAGCGGCGTTGCTGCTGAGACTTCTGGTCCTCGCTGCTGAGCGTAGGCACAATTTTCTCTTCCTTAGGCAGCTCATTGGTCTTCGTCTGGTCGATGAAGTTGATTGCATTTACCAGGTTGGCATCATTTTCATTCATCGGAATCTCGTATTTGGCGAACTTGACGAGGTCGGCTGTTGAGAAGAGCATTCTCAATTCGTCAATCATCTTCTGATCGCCAGAAGCACGCAGGTTCTCAATGATTTCAGTACTGGTCATCTCCATGGCATTGAAACCAAACCGATTTACTATATATTCACGCAGCGCATTGGTAAGGTGAGTATAGTACTCCTTCTGTGTTTCCTGGTTCGATGTACTGTGATGCTGTTTGATGTAGTTAATCTCTTTCAATGCCTTCTCATGGGCAGGCACACGTTTGATGATACGGATGCGGGCAATGATAGGCTTATTCTTCTTCAATCGGTTGCGCAGATAGAGCATTGCTCCACAGACGATTAACAGCAGAAAGCTCAACCAAAAGGCGAAGCTCCACTCACTCCAGAGGAAGGGATTCTCCTGCACCGTCTTGGGAGGATAGAACTGATTGGGATGAACCGTATCCACGGGTACTGTGAGCACCTTCAGCGCCAATGGGTTGCCGTGGCAGTTCTTACCGTCTATCTTCACATTGAGTGCCGGGATGGCATACACCTTCTCATCAAAAGATGTGATGGTATAGTCGCGGCTTACCACCATTTGGTTGTCACCTAGATGCATGGTGTCACCCTTGCTCTGCTCCACCACCTCAACACCTGGAACTATCTGGACCTGAGGCTTGAAGGATGGCATCACCACCTTGGCACCCTTTCGGGCTGTAGCCTTAAGGTGCAGGATGGTCTGCTGTCCGATAAGCATCTGCAAAGAATCGATGCGCTGTTCCACTGTCTGGCTGAAAGCCAAACTAGAACAGCCCATCAGAGCCATTGTCAATATGATATTCTTAATTTTCAACATTGTTGCTTTACTTTGAACTTTGAGCTTTGAACTTTAAACTTTATGATTAGTAAAGCCGTAGAATTCTTCACTCTTCACTCAATTTAACCTCTTTGTTTGAACAGTGCCAGGAGCGACTTCGAAAAGTCCTCATTGGTTGCGACTGATGTCCAATCCACCTTGCTTTTGGCAAAGAGCTGGCGCAAGTTGTCCTGGCGTCGGAACCAGTTCTGTGCATGAGCCACTCTCAACTTTTTGGAACTGGTGTCGATATACATCTCATGCCCTGTCTCTGCATCCATTACTTTCAGCAATCCTACGTCAGGCAACTGTTTGGCTCTCGGGTCATATACCTGAATGCCCACCACATCATGTTTCTGGTTGGCAATCTGCAAGGCATGCTGATAATCCTTCTGGTCGTAAAAGTCACTGATTAGGAAAGCCGTACAGTGGCGTTTCATCACGCGTGTGAAGTATTCCAAGGCACAGCCGATGTTGGTACGCTGGCTCTGAGGGTGGAAGTCGAGCATTTCTCTGATGATATAAAGAATATGCTTTCTACCCTTCTTAGGTGGAATATATTTCTCTATTCTGTCGGAAAAGAAGATGACACCTATCTTGTCGTTGTTCTGGATGGCACTGAAAGCCAAGGTGGCAGCTATCTCGGTTGCAAGGTCGCGCTTCATCTGGCGCATCGTACCAAAGTCGAGCGAGCCACTCACATCCACCATCAACATCACGGTAAGCTCTCGTTCCTCTTCGAACACCTTGACGAAAGGACGATGAAAACGTGCCGTGACATTCCAGTCGATATCTCTCACGTCGTCACCATACTGGTATTCGCGCACCTCGGCAAAGGCCATACCCCTGCCCTTGAAGGCAGAATGGTACTGACCGGCAAAGATGTTCTGGCTCAATCCGCGAGTCTTGATCTCAATCTTCCGAACTTTCTTTAAGATATCTTGTGTATCCAACTTATTACTTTGAACTTATTTACTTTGAACTTTGAACTCCTTTACATTGAGCTTTGAACTTTGAACTTTATGATTAGCTAAGCAAATGAATTCTTCACTCTTCGTTCTTCACTCTTCACTTACTTCATCAAGGCACTTCCACCTTGTTGATGATACGGCTTACGATTTCCTCGCTGGTCACTTCGCTAGCCTCAGCCTCGTAGGAGAGACCGATACGATGGCGGAGCACATCGTGAGCCACAGCACGAACATCTTCAGGAATCACATAACCACGGTGCTTGATGAAAGCATAGGCGCGAGCAGCCTTGGCAAGTGAGATGCTGGCACGAGGACTACCGCCGAAGGTAATCATGTCCTTCAGGTCGCCCAAACCATAACGGTCAGGATAACGGGTAGCGAAGACGATGTCGGCTATATACTGCTCAATCTTCTCATCGATATACACCTCGTTCACGATGCTGCGGGCCTTCAGGATTTCTTCTGCTGTAGTTACTGGAGTAACCGTTGGCAGACCGCCCTGAATATTCTCACGGATGATGAGCTTTTCTTCCTCGATAGTTGGATAGTCAATGATGACCTTGAGAAGGAAACGGTCCACCTGAGCTTCAGGAAGCTGATAGGTTCCCTCCTGTTCTACCGGGTTCTGTGTTGCCATTACCAGGAACGGATTTGGCAATTTAAATGTCTGTTCGCCGATAGTAACCTGATGTTCCTGCATTGCCTCGAGCAAAGCACTCTGTACTTTGGCTGGAGCACGGTTGATTTCATCAGCCAGAACAAAGTTGGCGAACACCGGACCACGCTTTACATGGAAGGTTTCGTCTTTCTGAGAATAAATCTGTGTTCCCACCACGTCGGCAGGCAACAAATCTGGTGTAAACTGTATGCGGCTATAGTCTGCACTTACTAACTGTGACAATGTTTTGATTGCGAGAGTCTTCGCCAAACCAGGCACACCTTCAAGCAAGATGTGGCCGTCAGAGAGAAGACCGATGAGAAGACAGTCAACAAGGTGCTTCTGACCTACGATGACCTTGTTCATGCCCATTACCAAATTGGTAACAAACTGACTCTGTTGTTCAATCCGGATGTTCAACTCACGGATATCAATAGCTTCTGCCATAATTCTTATAATATTATTTTACGTTTTATTCTACTTTTTACGATGAATTAGGGTGCATATCTACACCCTCCCTCTTAAATCAAACGCAAAAGTACTGAATTATGGGGACAAAAGCGAATAATGCTAACTAAATAATATTAAAAATGTTTCACAAAAGCTATTTTTAGAAACTTTTAATGAAACCCTTCCTATATATGGAATCTTTCTTTCAATAAAATGTCATATTTAGGAAGGGCTGGATGATATAAGAAACCTTAGCGATTACGATGTTTCATATACCAGGGATGTACGACGAAATTATACAGGACAAGTGACAGACCTGTAAATATCATGCCTGGAATAAGCACTTCGTGAACGGTTGGGTTGAAGATGACGTTATTGACGCCCGGAACTTGCTTGTAAGCATTTTCCAAAAACATAAAACCTATCGCAATACCTAATGATAGCCCAAATTCCCATGCCAGAAAGAAGGAACTGGTACTGGTGCCGCGCTGACAATGCTTGGCCAGCTTGATGTAGAAAAGCAGAAATCTGCTACCGATCACACCTATTCCCATACCTAGCAGCAAAGGCACAAGCACCTCTACGGCAAAGTCCTGGTCGTTTAATGAAACGAACTCGGCTGCTCCCATTAATACCAAGCCCACGAGAGCCTGACTCTTCAAGTCGGCATCGGCAAAGACATATTTCTCTGCAACAATAGCCATCAGCAGTCCTAACAGAAACATCAGGTAAACCGTCTGGTTATGAGGAATGGCAAAATACATTCCTGCGCCTATCAATATGAGTACAATATTGATGAACAGCGGGATGCCTTGTGGCAGGAAGAAACGGTCGTAACTGAAAAGCGGCAAGTGCTCAGAGGGAGCCTTGAAGGGGAACTTTACCAGCGATACAAGTACGAAAGCTCCAAGAGCCAACAGGGAAGCTACCGGAAAGATAAGGTGCATGTCTGAAAAATCATCAACAAGCCAAGCGATAATTGGTCCCGTGGCAATAGATAGTCGGGCGAACCAGGAGGTGATATAATTCGCCTCGGTGCGCTGGAAAGACTCGCAAGTGTCAATTACCAACGTGCTGGTCAGGGCCATTTGTGCCAGTCCTAAGAATGCGCCCTGTACTACTCGTGTTGCTACAAGAACTCCAAAGCCGAACTTGATGTTCCAGAAGGTCTCCAGATAATAGAGTGCAACGAGACTGATTGCCACGCAACAGATAGAAACCAGACATACTCTGTTACGGCGATAGCGTTGCAGGAGATAGGAACAGAAGCCACCCAGAAGGAATAAACCAAATCCGTAAGCACCTACTACAACTCCTATTTGCCAGTGACGATAACCTTCAATGGTCATAAAATAAGGTATGCCGATGATGAGCATGCAGACACTCGTCATCAGAAGCAGGTTGGCAAAACAGAGTCTCCAGAAGTCCCGATGCCATAATTTAATATGTATGGGCGTGTTTTGTGTATCCATAACCAAAAACTTTATGAACTATATGACGCTAAAATGTAGAGAGGAGGCTTAATAGCTCTCCTCTATGCTTGGATATTCTGTACTCTTAACGGCGTCGATGTATGCCTTCACACCCTTCTGCATCTCCTCGCCTACCTGGGCAAAGTGGCGCAGGAACTTTGGCTTGAAGCCTTGGGTCATACCAAGAGCATCAGCATAGACCAGAACCTGTCCGTTGCAACCGTTGCCGGCTCCGATACCGATAGTTACGGCTTTCACCTGTCGTGTTACTTCAGCCGCCAATTTAGCTGGAACCTTTTCCAGGACAATGGCGAATACGCCAGCCTTATCAAGAGCGATAGCATCGCTGATGAGCTTCTGAGCCTCAGCCTCATCCTTGGCACGGATACCATAACCACCAAACTTGTTGACGCTCTGTGGAGTGAGTCCAAGATGACCATGCACAGGAATACCGGCGTCTACCAGAGCCTTGACAGTATCAGCAATTTCGATGCCGCCCTCCAGCTTGAGTGCGTCTACTCCTGTCTCCTTCATCATGCGGCAAGCATTGCGAAGAGCCTCTTCCTTGCTGATCTGATAGCTGCCGAAAGGCATATCGCATACCACGAAGGCATGCTTGCAGGCACGAGCCACGCTGCGGGCATGGTAAATCATCTGGTCAACAGTAATTGGCAAAGTATCTGCATTTCCAGCCATTACATTGCTGGCAGAATCGCCAATCAGGATGCTGTCGATGCCAGCGGCATCCAGAATGCCTGCAGTCGTAAAGTCGTAAGCTGTAAGCATTGTAACCTTCTCGCCTGCTGCTTTCATTTCAGCAAACGTCTTGGTTGTAATTTTCTTTTTGTCAGTAGATAAATATCCCATGATTATTATATTATCTTTTTCTGTATTTATTACTTCTTGATTACTTCTTGTTTTCTTCTACAACTTTCACTAAGTCGGCAAATGTAAAGCCAGAGTAATCGGCAATTACATAGTCGCTATATGGCTCAATCGACTCCTTGGAATTGGTAGTGGAAAGTCCGAGGGTGAATGCACCTGCAGCACGTACAGCCTTCAAGCCGTTGAAGCTGTCTTCCAGTCCTACGCACTCTTCCGGCTTGGCATCAAAGCATGCTGCGCCCTTCAGGTAGCAGTCCGGATCCGGTTTGCTCTTGGCGAAGTCTTCGCTGGTCAATACACGGTCAAAGTAGCCTTTGAATTCCGGGTGCTGTCTGTAGACATTCTGCATCTTCTGAACGTTGCTACTCGTTACTACAGCGCACTTTACACCATTCTGCTTCAAGTCTTTGATGAAGTCTTCGAAGCCAGTGATGTAAGGGTACGACATATTCTTCTCAAATTCATTGAGACGAGTAGTAATCTTATCCTGTTCTGACTTTGCATCGGTATAACCTTTGATATGAGCAAAAACAGAATCTTCAGAGAAGTACTTATCATAAATCTGTACTAATGTCTGTCCTTTGATGCGGTACTCGAAATCTGGGATTTCCGGATGATATTCACGTCCAATCATACCCCAGAAGATGGAATACTGTGATTCGGTTTCGAACACTACGCCATCCAGGTCAAATAATGCAGCCTTTATCATATTAACTATTCTATAATATCTGTTATGTTTTACTATCTAATTGAGTCGAACAAGCAGTTTTATGCATTTTTCTGCTCTACAATATCTTTTTTCGGGTGCAAAGGTACACATTTTTTTAATAAGTTGGGACCAAAATATAAATAAATATATAAAAAAAGCTATATAATTTTGTTTTGTCCACTAATTGCGTTAACTTTGCACCTTAATATATTAAAAGATTCACTTAAATAAGTAATATAAACGAAAGATAATAGAAGGATGAACATCATAGAGAAATATTTCACCAATCTTACTGATGAGCAGAAAAAGCAGATAGCAGCGCTCGATGAGCTGTATCGCGACTGGAACAACAAGATCAATGTCATCAGCCGTAAGGATATTGACAACCTTTATGAGCACCATGTGCTTCATTCCATGGCAATAGCCAAGGCCATCAATTTCCGTCCTGGTACAGAGATTCTTGACTTCGGATGTGGTGGCGGTTTCCCGGGTATTCCGCTTGCCATTCTCTTCCCAGAATGCCAATTCAAGCTCATCGATGGAACCGGCAAGAAGATTCGCGTGTGCAATGAGGTGGCTTCTGCCATCGGCTTGAAAAATCTTGTGGCTGAGCACTTGCGTGGTGAGGATGAGAAAGGAAAGTATGATTTCGTGGTAAGCCGTGCTGTGATGCAGTTGCCTGACCTGATGAAAATCATCAAGAAGAATTTCAAGAAGAAGGGGCAGAACGCTCTGCCTAATGGCTTGATTTGCCTGAAGGGCGGCAATCTGCAGGAAGAGCTCAAGGATTACCGCAATGTGGCAGAAATCACTCCGCTCAGCACCTTCTTCGAGGAAGAATGGTTCAAGCAAGACAAGCAGCTTATCTATGTTCCGGCGTAGAAGTGAAGAGTGAAGAACGAAGAGTGAAGAGTGAAGAATTCAATAGCCTTTACTAATCATAAAGTTCAATGTTCAAAGCTCAAAGTTCAAAGTAAAGGAGCTCAAAGTTCAAAGTAAAGGAATTCAATGTTCAAAGTAAATAAAGTAAAATGTTACATATAGAAAGATTTCAAGTCAACATGTTGCAGGAGAACTGCTATGTTGTAAGTGATGAGACCAAGGAATGCGTCATCATCGACTGTGGAGCGTTCTATCCTGAAGAGCGCAATGCCATCACCCAATATATCCGTAAGAACGAACTGATGCCGGTTCATCTGCTCGTTACCCATGGCCATCTTGACCACAACTTCGGCAACGACACCATCTATAAGGAGTTTGGCTTGAAGCCGGAAGTGGCTCAGGGCGATGAGAAGCTGATGAAGGGGCTGGCCCATCAGGCAGAGACCTTCTATCAGATGCAGCTGGATACGAAGTTCCCTCCTATCGGTCATTTCTTCGAGGAAGATGAAATCATCAAGTTCGGCAGCCATGAGTTCAAGGTTATTGAGACTCCTGGTCATAGCAACGGTTCCGTCACTTTCTATTGCGAGGCTGAGCATGTTGCGTTTACCGGCGATACCCTCTTCAAGAGTTCTATCGGCCGTACCGATTTCCCTGGTGGCAGTATGTTCCGAATCATCAACAGCCTGCGCCATCTGGGTATGCTCCCTGATGAAACCAAGGTGCTTCCTGGTCATGGCGATGCTACCAGCATTGGAGAGGAACTGGCGCACAATCCTTACATGGACCGATAATTTTAACCAGAGAATCAGAAATTGAAAAAGAATAATACAGAGAAGATCATTCTTGGAATTGACCCGGGAACCAACGTGATGGGCTATGGTGTGATACGCATCATGGGCAATAAGGCTGAGTTGGTGGTGATGGGTGTCATCGACATGCGCAAGGAGAAAGATCCCTATCTGCGACTCGGCAAGATATTCGAGCGGGTTACAGGCATCATCGATTCTTATCTCCCTGACGAGATGGCGATTGAGGCTCCCTTCTTTGGAAAGAACGTGCAGTCGATGCTCAAACTTGGTAGAGCTCAGGGAGTTGCCATCGCTGCTGCCATCCATCACGATGTGCCCATCCATGAATATGCTCCTCTGAAAATCAAGATGGCAATTACCGGACAGGGACAGGCATCCAAGGAACAGGTGGCTGCGATGCTGCAACGCATGCTCAACATCAAGGAGGATGAAATGCCGAAGTTCATGGATGCTACCGATGCACTGGGCGCTGCCTACTGCCATTTCCTGCAAATGGGCAGACCGGAGATCAGCGACAAGCATTATAGCAGCTGGAAGGACTTTGCACAGAAAAACCAGTCGCACATTGGCGGCACCAACGGCATGACTGGGCCACAAGCCAAACTTCTGGCTGCCATCAATCACACAACACATAAATAAAAATATAAGAGAGATGCAAAAGATTATTAGCATTAAGGATGGCGTGACTCGTATGCCGGAATGGCGTATGGCCGAGCCTGTAAACTTTGAGTCCTGCGAAGGTGAACATATCGCCATCGTTGGACCAAATGGTGGTGGAAAGTCGATGTTTGTTGACATCATTGTCGGCAGACACCCTCTGTTAATGCACGACCCTGATTATGATTTCTCACCTAGCACCAAAAAGATGGTGAGCGACAACATCAAGTATATCACCTTCCGTGATACCTATGGTGGCGACAACGACCGCACATATTTCCTCCAGCAGAGATGGAACCAGCTGGAAATAGATGAGAACACTCCGATTGTGAAGGATAAGCTGGAAGAGGCCTACAACATGGCGGGCGAAGATACTCCGGAGCGACGCAATTTGCAGAAGCATATCTATGAACTCTTCCACATGGAGCATCTGCTCGACAAATACACTATCCTCCTGAGCAGCGGCGAGCTGCGCAAGTTCAAGCTGGCTTCTACCCTCTTCTCAGAACCACGCGTCCTCATCATGGACAATCCGTTCATCGGACTCGATGCCGATACCCGCGACCAGCTGAAGGAACTCCTCAAGACTTTGGCACAGGAGCATGCCCTGCAGATTATCCTCGTATTGAGCAAGAGCGATGACATTCCTGACTTTATCACCCACGTAGTGGAAGTAAAGGACTTGAAGGTTATGCCGAAGTTGGGCAAGGAAGAGTATCTGGCTCAGCGCACTCCAGTCCCAAGCCGGATGTTGAGTGATGAGCTAGAACAGGAAATCATCAATCTGCCGTATAGTGACCGTGAGTATAAGAGCCAGGAAGTGGTCAAGATGAACAAGGTTCGCATTCAATATGGCGAGCGCATCATCTTGAAGGATCTGGACTGGACCGTGAACAATGGTGAGCGTTGGGCGCTGAGCGGACAAAACGGAGCCGGAAAGAGTACCTTGCTGAGTCTGGTATGTGCAGACAACCCTCAGAGTTATGCCTGCAACATCGCCCTCTTCGGTAATCCTCGTGGCAGCGGCGAGAGTATCTGGGACATCAAGAAGCATATCGGTTATGTTTCTCCTGAGCTCCACCGCTCATACCAGCGCGACCTCCCTGCCATCAGAATCGTGGCAAGTGGCTTGATGGATTCCGTAGGACTTTACGTAAAGCCGAAGGATGAAGATATGGATAAGTGCCGCTTCTGGATGAAGGTGTTTGGACTGGAAGGATTGGAGGAGCGTGGCTTCCTGAAACTCTCAAGCGGTGAGCAGCGTCTGGTTCTTCTGGCTCGTGCCTTCGTGAAAGATCCGGAACTTCTTATCCTCGACGAACCTTTGCACGGTCTTGATAATTACAATCGCCGTCTGGTTAAGGACGTCATCGAAGCTTTTTGCAAGCGAAACAATAAGACCATGATCATGGTTACGCATTACAAGGAAGAACTTCCTGCATGCATCGACCATAGCATTTTCCTCATGCGTCATGCATGATGAATATCCACTTCTGTGCTCTTGCCTATACGGGTAAGAGCGCAGAAGGCATATAATGAGGACTTGGCATTACACCTTATTATATGGCAAGTTCTCAATAGAAGTGCAAAAATCTGAGGGGGTTTCAGGCTTAATAATCT
>OMDK01000301.1_pt1 | contig 26506 bp, 19 predicted proteins | sample 1645201 | NCBI WGS metagenome assembly OMDK01 (sample SAMEA103958151, study PRJEB25191) | human gut metagenome
TGCGACCACCTGTTCCCAAAACAGGAGCGCTACCGGGCTGCGCTACACCCCGCTTACTCATCTCTACGACACCTCTTAAGCATTGCTTTAAGCATCATTTCTGAATTGCGAGTGCAAAGGTACTACATTTTTTCGATTCCACCAAATTTTTCCCTAACTTTTTTCAAAAAAATATGCATTTTAATGCAAAATGGCTGGGAAACAGGCAAAAAATAAGGGCAACCCCTATCCGGAATTGCCCTTATACTTTATTATATATAGTAGCGGCAAAGAACCGCAATCATACTTGCTGAACTTTTAAATCAGAAACCGACTGCCCGAATCTGTCAAACCGAGAAGACCGGCAAATCTGATTTCAGACCGGCAAATCTGATTTTACTTGATGATTCCCTCTTCTACGAAAATCTTCTTCAAGATCTGGACAGCCTGCTCAACCTGCTCTCTAGTATGAGTAGCCATGAGTGCGAAACGTACCAATGTATCCTGAGGAGCACAAGCTGGAGGAATAACAGGGTTGATGAACACACCTGCATCGTAAGCCATCTTGGTAACAACGAATGTCTTCTCAGCATCGCGCACGTAGAGAGGAATGATAGGACTCTCTGTCTCGCCAATCTCGAAACCTTCCTCGCGGAAACGCTTCAAGGCATAGTTGGTTACATCCCAGAGATTCTCGAAACGCTCTGGCTCATTCTGAATAATGTGGAGAGCCTCGAGAGCTGCTGCTGTGGCAGCTGGAGTGTTAGATGCGCTGAAGATATAAGTACGGCAGTTGTGACGGAGGAAGTTGATCGTATCCTTGTCTGATGCGATGAAACCGCCGATAGAAGCCAGACTCTTAGAGAATGTACCCATGATGAGGTCTACCTCATCGGTCAGACCGAAGTGGTCGCATACACCACGACCCTGCTTGCCGAATACGCCAAGACCATGAGCCTCGTCTACCATGATAGAGCAGTTGTACTTATGCTTGAGCTTAACGATTTCAGGCAAGTTAGCCAGGTCGCCCTCCATAGAGAACACACCGTCCACAACGATGAGCTTGATAGCCTCCTCAGGGAGTTTAGAGAGCACGCGCTCCAAATCTTCCATATCGTTGTGCTTGTAGTGGAGCTGGGTAGCGAATGAGAGGCGGCGGCCATCTACGATACTTGCGTGGTCGCGGTCATCGCAGATAATATAGTCGTTACGACCTACTACGCAAGCCAAGACACCCTGATTTACAGAGAATCCTGTAGAGAAACACAAAGTTTCATCCTTGCCCATAAACTCAGCAAGCTCCTTTTCGAGCTGCACGTGCAAATCGAGCGTACCATTGAGGAAACGGCTTCCTGCACAACCCGAACCATACTTGTCGAGCGCAGCCTTTGCTGCATCAATAACACGCTGGTCATTAGTCAAACCCTGATAAGCATTAGAACCGAACATCAGGATTTTATGACCATCGATGTCGGTTACCTCTGTCATCTGCTTACTTGTGATCTCGCGGAAATATGGATACACACCGGCAGCCATATACTTCTGAGGTTCACGATAATTCTTGTATCTTTCTTGTAATTGTCCCATTATTAATAGGTGTACTTTATTATCTTTTTTTATATTTTTCTAAGTTTCAGGGTGCAAAGATACAAAAAAGAACTCAATAAATGGCTTTTTTCATAAGAAAGTTTACTTTTATAGTTTTTTTAATCGATATTTCTTGTTATTTTGGGTATTTTTATTACTTTTGCAGCCTAAATTTTACAAACTCTTGACTATATAATGAAGAAAAAGATACTTTTCATCATGAATCCGATTTCAGGAACAGCCAGCAAGGCGGCAGTTCCCAGTCTGATAGATTCTGTTTTGGACAAAGAGCTTTTTGAGTACGAGATAAGAATGACTGAAAGAGCTGGGCACGCTTCGGAAATTGCCACCGAAGCGAAGAACAACCATGTAGATGTGGTTGTGGCGGTTGGTGGCGACGGAACCGTCAACGAGGTGGCCCGCTCACTGGTTCACTCCGATACTGCCCTCGGCATTCTGCCTTGCGGTTCAGGCAACGGACTGGCAAGACATCTGCTGCTCCCGATGAACCTGAAGAAATGCATAGAGGTCATCAACCAATGCCAGATTAGAGATCTGGATTATGGTGTAATCAACGACCACCCGTTCTTCTGCACCTGCGGCATGGGCTTTGACGCTTTCGTCAGCATGAAGTTTGCCGAGAGCGGCAAGCGTGGTCCTATCACTTATGCCGAAAACATCCTGCGCGAGGGATTGAAGTATAAGCCTGAGACTTACACGCTGGAGGACGAGACGGGCACCAAGCAGTATAAGGCGTTCCTCATTTCCTGCGCCAACGCATCTCAGTATGGCAACAATGCCTATATTGCCCCTCAAGCATCCATGAGCGACGGTTTGATGGATGTCGTCATCATGGAACCATTCGATGTAATCGAGGCGCCTCAGGTAAGTTTCGACATGTTCAACAAGACGTTGGACAAGAACTCGAAGATCAAGTCGTTCCGCTGCAAGAAGCTCCATATCACCCGCAGTCAGCCAGGCGTAATCCATTATGATGGCGACCCTGTGATGACGGGTGCAGAGATTGATGTTCACCTGGAAGAAAAGGGAATCAAGATGCTGGTGAACCCGTTTGCCAACAAGAACGACCGCAAGCCGAACATGATTCAGTCTGCCTTTGCCGATTTCTTCAACGACATCAATGCCGTGCGCGATGATATTCATAAAGACATCCAGCGCCAGAGCAAAAGAGTAGAAGCCATCAGCAAACTGGTACAGAAGAAGCTGAACCTTTAGATTTAGATAATGATTAGTGAGTAGTGATTAGTGAGGGTGTGCCATAAGCCACACCCCATACGCCCTGAAAGGGCAGAAGCTCCTAGCCCAGGGCAGCGCCCTGGGTATAATGGCAATCAGCAAGACGCCCTGTAAGGGCAAAAGCTTTGTACATTGCCCAGTATTTTGAAGCTTTTGCCCTTACAGGGCGACAAGTTTGTGTCCATAATTACCCAGGGCGATGCCCTGGGCTAGGAGCTTCTGCCCTTTCAGGGCGTGTGGAGCTTATATGCGAAACTTGAGTTCATTAATCACTAAGGTAGAATTCTTCCGTTATTTTCCTATACCATTCCGAGCGGTTTCCCTGCGAATCCATCATCGTTTCAACATGCTCTTCATAAGGCGAAATGCGATGCTTGGCAAAACTCAGCATAAAGCGCTTGGGCTGCTTGCGCTCTACCGTCTTTACACCACACTTCCGTATAAGATAAAAACCTAATATACAAGACTCTGCAACAAACTGCTCCACTACTTCTACGGGAACAATTGCAGAGAAAATACCGTCATCAGAAAGTAACCGTTTTACACCCGCAAACAAATCGCGGAACGGAAGACTGTCCGTATGTCTCGCCATCGTCCTCTTACTGTCCGGATTTTTCAAGCTATCTACAAAGAACGGAGGATTGCTCACTATCGCATCAAAAACACCGGCAGCCTTCAAACCTTCAGCAGTTTCCAAAGCCTCAGCAGCTTCCGAAGCTTCCCCGAAATCCTGCAGTCTGCAGCATTCTATTTCCACCCTGTCGCGAAACGGACTTGCCATCACATTCTCCCTCGCCTGTCCGCAGGCATCAGCATCCATATCAATCCCCACAACCTCAGCTTCAGGAAAACGCTGCGCCATCATGAGCGAAATCAGTCCCGTTCCGGAACCAATGTCCAGAATCCGCCTGCCACCTTGCGCCCATGCACCCAGCAAAACGCCGTCAGTTCCCACTTTCATGGCACAACGGTCTTGCTCTATCTCAAACTGTTTAAATCGAAAATTACCCATAAATTCTTCTGTCTCTTTACAGAAGAAAACGAATGCGCCGCCGATTTATTTTATCGCAAGCAGCAGAAATTGCCACTTCTACCTGCAAAAGCAGCTACTTACATCTATAAAAACGGATACTAATATATAGAAAAAGCAATTTTATTATTAAATAATCTATCATCTTCCACGATATTTCATAAAAAATGAGTACCTTTGCACGGAAAATAGAAATCATAACAAAATGGATAATAGAAGAACAAGTACCCGAATACAAATGATTGCAGATTACGAGGGTGATCCGAAAACCCTGATCGAAGACCAGGAAGAAGGCTTGTACCCTACCCTCTGCATGCGAGATATTGTAGTTTTCCCAACCAACATGACCCCTATCGTTGTGGGCAGAAAGGAAAGTCTGAATCTCGTCCGGATGCTGGAAAAGAAACCAGACACCATATTCTGCGTATTCTGCCAGAAGAACAAAGATACAGAATCGCCCTACGAAGAAGACCTCTACCCTGTAGGCGTCTTCGCCAAACTCATCAAGGTGATCAAGATGCCTGGCACAGAGCAGATGAGCATCATCATCCAGGGTCTGGGCAGATGTCAGATGAAACATCTCGTTCAAAAAGAGCCTTACACAGTAATTGACGTAAAAAGTCTTCCGGAGAAATGGCCTGACGAGAACAACGATGAACTCTTCAGAATGCTCTACGAGAACTTCCATTACGAAGCGACAGACTATATCAAATCAACCGCCAACTATACTGATGAGGCCATCCAGGCCATCAACGAACTCTCGAGCATTCATATGCAGTGCAACTTCATGTGCTCCCTCCTCCCTTTCTCCATCGAGGATAAAATCAAGATGCTGAAAGAGGAAAATCTCAGCGAGCGCATCATGATTGCCATCAGATCCCTGAACAAGGTGCGCCATCTGCTACGCATCCAGACTGAGATTGAGAACAAAACCCACTACGACCTCGATGAACAGCAGAAGGAATACTTCCTCAAGCAGCAAATCAAGAACATCAGGGAAGAACTGGGAGAAGGCAACGCCAGTCCGGAGAAGAAGGAGATTCTGGAGAAGGCGAAAAAGAAGAACTGGAACGAGGAAACTGCCAAAATCTTCAAGAAAGAAATTGCCAAGCTCGACACCCTGAACCCACAGAGTCCTGACTATTCGATACAGATAGGATTCCTGCAGACCATGGTAGATTTGCCTTGGAACTCCTACACCCAGGACGACCTCAGTCTGACCCGTGCCAAGCGCATTCTGAACCACGACCACTACGGCATGGAGAATGTGAAGGAACGCATCCTGGAATTCCTCGCCGTAAGAGCACTGAACGGCGGCGGCAAGAGTCCTATCCTCTGCCTCTACGGTCCTCCGGGCGTAGGAAAGACCAGTCTGGGCAAGAGCATCGCAGCAGCCATGAAGCGCAAGTATGTACGCATGTCGCTGGGCGGTCTGCACGATGAAGCCGAAATCCGCGGTCACCGCCGCACCTATGTGGGAGCCATGCCGGGCCGCATCATCAAGAACATGCTGAAGGCAGGCAGCAGCAATCCGGTCTTCATCCTCGACGAGATTGACAAGGTGGCGCAGAGCAATTTCAACGGCGACCCAGCATCAGCCCTGCTCGAAGTGCTGGACCCGGAACAGAACAATGCCTTCCACGACAATTATCTCGATATGGATTACGACCTCTCCAAGGTGCTCTTCATCGCCACAGCCAATGACCTGAGCGTCATTCCGCGTCCGCTCCTCGACCGTATGGAGCTGATAGAAGTAGGCGGCTACATCACCGAAGAGAAGACAGAGATTGCCAAGCGCCACCTCGTACCGGAAGAGCTGGAAAGCACCGGACTCGACAAGGTTTCGCCGAAGGTAAGCTTCAACAAGAATGCCCTCGAGTTCATCATCGAGCACTATACCCGGGAGAGCGGCGTAAGACAGCTGAAGAAGCAGATTGACAAGAGTCTGCGCAAGATGGCTTACAAACTTGCCTGCGACCAGGAGCTGAAAAACTACACCATCACCCCTGCCGAAGTAAAAGACCTGTTGGGCAATCCGCCGTTCAACCGCGACATCTACCAGGGCAACGACTATGCAGGAGTAGTAACCGGACTTGCCTGGACCTCAGTGGGCGGCGAAATCCTCTACATCGAAACCTCGCTCAGCAAGGGCAAGGCAGGCAAGCTCACCCTGACCGGAAACCTGGGCGACGTGATGAAGGAATCAGCCATTATCGCACTGGAATACGTCAAGTCGCACATCGACCTGCTGCAGATAGACTACCGCATCTTCGAGCAGTGGAACATCCACATCCACGTGCCTGAGGGAGCCACCCCGAAAGACGGTCCTTCTGCCGGAATCACCATCGCCACCAGCATCGCCTCAGCCATCACCCAGCGCAAGGTGCGTGCCAACACAGCCATGACCGGCGAGATAACCCTCCGCGGCAAAGTGCTCCCGGTAGGCGGAATCAAGGAGAAGATTCTGGCAGCCAAGCGGGCAGGAATCAAGCACATCGTGATGTGCAGGGAGAACCAGAAGAACGTAGAGGAAATACCGGAGAAATATCTCAAGGGCGTAGATTTCCACTATGTAGAGAATGTGGCTGACGTCTGGCAGTTCGCGCTGACCGACGAGAAGGTGAAAAACCCTACAGACTTCAGCATTGAGGAAAATGATAAAAAAGAATAGAAATGAAATTTGAATTACAAGTAACAGATAAAGCGAGCGATGCGCGTACAGGCATCATCACCACCGACCACGGACAGATCAAGACCCCAATCTTCATGCCCGTAGGAACCGTAGGAAGCGTGAAGGGCGTCCACTTCGAGGAACTCAAGAAGCAGGTCATGGCACAGATTATCCTCGGAAACACCTATCACCTCTACCTACGCCCAGGTCTTGACGTCATCAGGGCAGCAGGCGGATTGCACAAGTTCAACGGCTGGGACCGTCCTATCCTCACCGACAGCGGCGGCTTCCAGGTCTTCTCGCTCACCGGCATCCGCAAGCTCAAGGAAGAAGGCTGCGAGTTCCGCTCCCACATCGACGGCAGCAAGCACTTCTTCACACCGGAGAATGTAATGGACACCGAGCGCATCATCGGAGCCGACATCATGATGGCCTTCGATGAATGTCCACCGGGACAGAGCGATTACCAGTACGCCAAGAACAGCCTCATGCTCACCCAGCGCTGGCTAGACCGCTGCATCAAGCGGTTCAACGAAACCGAGCCCCTCTACGGCTATCAGCAGAGTCTCTTCCCTATCGTTCAGGGCTGCACCTTCCCGGACCTGCGCCGCGAAGCAGCCAAATACATTGCCGACAAGGGAGCCGACGGAAATGCCATCGGCGGACTTGCCGTAGGAGAGCCTACCGAGGTGATGTATGAGATGATAGAAGTAGTGAACGAAATCCTGCCGAAAGACAAGCCGAGATATCTGATGGGCGTAGGAACCCCGCAGAACATCCTCGAAGCCATCGAGCGCGGCGTAGACATGTTCGACTGCGTAATGCCGACCCGCAACGGCCGCAACGCCATGCTCTTCACCTATCAGGGCACGATGAACATGCGCAACAAGAAGTGGGAGAAAGACTTCAGTCCGATAGATCCAGACGGCTGCGACATCGACCTCGTAACCACGAAGGCCTACCTCCACCACCTCTTCAAGGCCCAGGAGCTGCTGGCGATGCAGATAGCCAGCATCCACAACCTCTCTTTCTATCTGCGCCTCGTGACCGATGCCCGCCATCATATCGAGCAGGGCGATTTCGTGGCATGGAAGAATTCCATCATCGACCAGCTTGGCCGAAGAATTTAAGTAAGCAAGCATCATGAAAGATTTTAAGAAAATAAGAAAACACCGCCGGCTCTACCGCACCGGCCGATGGGCTTCCCGCAAGTTCGGGTGGCTCATCAGGGCTGTGCGCTGGCTGGCTCACAAGCTCCGGTTCCTGCGCATATTCCGGTTTCTCAACCCGTTCAGGTACATCAAGAAGCTCGACTGGTACATTATCAAGAAGTTTCTGGGCTACTATTTCTTCTCCATCGCCCTGATCATCTCCATCGCCATCGTCTTCGACTTCAACGAGAACCTGTCAAAATTCACAGAGCACCATGCACCGGCGCGCGCAATCATCTTCGATTACTACGCCAACTTCGTGCCCTATTTTGCCAACCTCTTCAGTGCGCTGTTCGTGTTCGTGGCGGTCATTCTCTTCACCAGCAAGCTGGCAAGCAATTCCGAAATCATCGCCATCCTGGCGTCGGGAGTATCCTTCAAGCGTCTCCTCCGCCCATACATGATTACCTGCGTGCTGCTATCAGCCCTCTCCTTCGGGCTTTCAGCCTACGTCATTCCCCACGGAACCGTCATCAGGCAGAACTTCGAGACGATGTACAAGAACAAGAAGAAGAATACCAGTGCCGAGAATGTACAGCTGCAGGTAGACAAGGGAGTGATTGCCTATATGCAGCATTACGACAACAGCATGAAACGCGGCTACGGATTCTGTCTCGACAAGTTCCAGGACAAGAAACTCGTAAGCCACCTTACAGCGATGGACATCCAGTACGACACCATTTCCGACAGCAAGTATCACTGGAAACTGAGCAACTGGAAAATCCGCAAGCTCCAGGGCATGAAGGAGCATATTACGAGCGGAGCCCAGAAGGACACCATCATCATGATGGAACCTACCGACCTGGTCTATTCCAAGGGTCAGCAGGAAACCTTCACCAGTCCTGAGCTCCGCGATTACATCTCCAAGCAGATTAACCGCGGTTCGGGCAACGTAGTGCAGTACGAGGTAGAATACCACAAGCGCATCGCCTCTTCCTTCGCTTCGTTCATCCTCACCATCATCGGCGTCTCCCTCTCAGCCCGCAAGCGCAAGGGCGGCATGGGAGCAGCATTGGGCGTTGGACTTGCGCTGAGTTTCGGCTACATCATGCTGCAGACGGTTTCTGCCACCTTCGCCATCCAGGCCAACTTCCCGTCTGTTCTGGCAGCGTGGCTTCCAAACTTCCTCTTCGCCATCGTAGCCTACTTCTGCTACCGCAAGGCACCGAGGTAAAATCAGAACCGGTTATCATAACCCGGTAATTGGATTTTGAGGGAAAAAGTCAACATTCAACATTCAACATTCAACATTAAAAAAAAATGTATTTCGACGAATTAGATTTAAACGACAACGTGCTCGACGCATTATACGACATGCGCTTCGACACATGCACTCCAGTACAGGAAAAGTGCATTCCAGAGATATTAGAAGGTCACGATGTCTTGGGTGTAGCCCAGACCGGAACCGGCAAAACCGCAGCCTATCTGCTGCCAGTATTGAGCAAGCTCGATGACGGCGGTTATCCGAAAGACGCCATCAACTGCGTCATCATGTCACCAACCCGCGAGCTCGCCCAGCAGATAGACCAGGCGATGCAAGGCTTCGGCTACTACCTGCAGGGCGTGAGCAGCGTAGCCGTATACGGCGGCAACGACGGCAACCGTTACGATCAGGAGTTGCGCAGCCTCCGCATGGGCGCCGATGTAGTCATCGCCACCCCGGGCCGCCTCATCTCCCATATCTCTCTGGGCAATGTAGACCTCAGCAAGGTAAGTTTCTTCATTCTTGACGAGGCCGACCGCATGCTCGACATGGGTTTCTCTGACGACATCAAGACCATCGCGTCAAAACTGCCAAAGACCTGCCAGACCATCATGTTCTCGGCAACCATGCCTGAGAAGATAGAAGAACTGGCTAAGACCCTGCTCAAGAATCCGGTAGAAATCAAACTTGCCGTCAGCAAGCCAGCCGAGAAAATCAAGCAGGAAGCATACGTATGCTACGAAACCCAGAAGATGACCATCATCAAGGACATCTTCAAGGCAGGCGACCTGAAGCGTGTCATCGTCTTCAGCGGCAGCAAATTCAAGGTGAAGCAACTCGCAGCTTCCCTCCAGCAGATTGGAGTAAACTGCGGAGCTATGCACAGCGACCTGGAACAGGCTGAGCGCGATGATGTGATGTTCAAGTTCAAGAGCGGACAGTATGATGTTCTCGTAGCTACCGACATTGTGGCGCGCGGAATCGACATCGATGATATTGAGATGGTCATCAATTACGATGTTCCTCACGATACAGAAGATTACGTTCACCGCATCGGCCGTACTGCCCGTGCCAACCGCGATGGTAGAGCCATCACCTTCGTGAGCGAAGAAGACCAGTACTGGTTCCAGCAGATAGAGAAGTTCCTGGAGAAGGTGGTAGACAAAATGCCTCTCCCTGAGGGATGCGGCGAAGGTCCTGAATACATCAAGCTCAACAAGCCGAAGAAGAAAGGTGCAAACGGAAGAAACAACAGACGCGGTAACGGCAGAAACGGAGAGGGCGGAAAGAACAGCGCCAAGAACCGCCGACAGAAAGACCGCGACCAGACTTCTCACAAGCGCAAGCCAAACAAGCCAAACGAGCGTCAGGAAAAAGCACCACGCAACAACGAGCAGCAGCCTCAGCAGGATAACAGGCAGCAGAACGCAAAGCAGCAGCCACAGCAGGGCAACAGGCAGCAGAACGCAAAGCAGCAGCCTCAGCAGGGCAACAGGCAGCAGAACGCAAAGCAGCAGAACAGAAAGCCAGCCCAGCCAGGCGAGCAGCCAAAGAACAGCAACAGCCAGAAGCGCCGCAATAACAGCAATAACAGCAACCAGCAGCGCCCAGGCACCGAGAACAATGTTCGCCCAGGCAGCAACGGCCGTGGCAGAGGCGTAGCCCAGAAAAAGGGCGACAAGCCAGCTGCACGCAAGCACACCCCTATCGTAAATCCACAGAAGCAAGAAAACGCTGTGAAGAAATTCATCAAGCGCATCTTCGGATTCAAGAAATAGGTAAATAACTGAACTTTCGCATATCAGGAAGTTAAAGGAGTTAAGGAAGTTAAGGAGTTAAGACGTATGTCTTGCTGCTTAAAAACTACGCCAAAAAGACTGTTGTCTTAACTCCTCAGCGACCGTAGGGAGCGATAACTCCTTTAACTCCTTTAACTTCTGAGCTTGCGAAACTTGAATAAATAATCATCTTTTAAAAAAGAAAAGAGGAATGATGAAAGAGCTACCTCTCACTCCGCTCATGACCATCAGCCTCACACTGACGATCGGAATCATCATAGCCAAATGGGGCTATGATGATTTCAATATGCCCTTTTGGCTCATCATCTCCATCATTTCATGCGCCCTTGGCAGCATCATCTTTTTCCTTACTGAGTTCTTAAGCCCAAAAGCTTACTTCAGCAGGAGCCACCAGTTTCTCATCTTCTCCCAATGCGTGATGATTCATTTATGCATCCTGAGCCTTGGGGCTTTTCTTACCTGTAAGCAAATAGCTGATTCCCAAACCTCTACACAACTGAAAAACTGGCAGGAACTGTCTTACCTTACACGGGCAAAAATCAATACCGAACGCTATAAAAGCAATATTGAAAGCAAACTGGTTTCCCTTCACGTAAAACAGCAAGACTATGCAGTCATCGCAGCCATGGCGCTGGGCGACAAAAGCGCACTCGACTCAAACACCCGAAACAGTTACTCCATTTCCGGAGCCAGTCACATCCTGGCAGTAAGCGGACTACATATAGGCATTATCTTCCAGCTTTTCATCTTTCTGCTAGGCGGCAGAAAGTACTCAGTTTACACCATCATCCTGTCCCTCATCTCCATCTGGACCTACGTTTTTCTCATAGGATTGCCGGTAAGTGCAGTCCGTGCAGCCATCATGCTTTCAGCCTACAGCTTAAGCTTAGCTTTCCATCGTACCGGTCTGCCGCTCAACACATTATCCTCAGCTTATATATTTATGCTCTTCATCAGTCCGCTCTATCTTTTCGAGTTGAGTTTCCAGCTTTCGTTCCTGGCAGTAGCCTCCATTCTGCTGTTCTTTACACCCCTTTACACCCTCCTCCCCATCCGCAGCCGTTTCATCCGTTGGGCATGGGGACTCCTTTGCGTTTCACTGGCAGCCCAGATAGGAACCCTTCCGGTCATCGTCTACACCTTCGGCAGAATATCGTGCTATTCACTTCTCACCAATTACATCGCCATTCCCGCAGCAACCCTCATCCTATATCTTGGGGCAGCATTAATCCTGTTCTCCCCACTCACGTTATGGGCGCCCATAGCACCGGTTGTCGCCCCACTCATCAGCCTTACATCAGGCGCCCTGACCAGCATCACCCAGTTTTTGAATACAGCCATAAAACTGATCAGCATGCTGCCTGGAGCAAGCATCGAAAACGTAAGAATCAGTCTGCCTCAGGTAATCGGTCTCTACGCTATCATCCTGCTCATTTATGCCCTATGGCGCAGGATAGATAAACAGAAGTCGTCAGAATGCAAGATTCCATAAACGGAGATAAAGGCTTAAACCCCGAAAAACGTCTCTTATATAATAAGGTGTGCGTACACAAAAGCGCTACAAATCGAGGTTAAGAATGTTAAAAAATAACTTTTTTCTACTTTTTCTGCATTTTTTCTTTCTATTTGTTGGTGTTTTCGAGAAAAACATGTATCTTTGCAATCAGAAATAAAAAATAAGAATTTAAACTCAATAAAAGATTAAAGATTATGAAAGCATCAGAAGTCATCGCGAATCTCCAAAGAAGATTCCCAAACGAGCCTGAGTACATTCAGGCAGTTAGTCAGGTTCTCGGTACTATCGAGGAAGAGTACAACAAGCACCCAGAGTTTGAGAAGGCAAACCTCATCGAGCGTCTCTGCATTCCAGACCGCATCATCCAGTTCCGCGTATCTTGGGTAGATGATAAGGGCAACGTACAGACTAACATGGGTTACCGCGTACAGCACAACAACGCGATTGGCCCTTACAAGGGAGGTCTTCGCTACCACAAGTCAGTAAACTTGAGTATTTTGAAGTTCTTGGCTTTCGAGCAGACATTCAAGAACTCTCTTACAACTCTCCCAATGGGTGGTGCTAAGGGTGGTTCCGACTTCTCTCCACGTGGCAAGAGCAACAACGAGGTAATGCGTTTCTGCCAGGCTTTCATGACAGAGCTTTACCGTCACATGGGTCCAGACGAGGATGTTCCAGCTGGTGACATCGGTGTAGGTGGCCGTGAGGTAGGTTACCTCTTCGGAATGTACAAGAAGTTGACACACCAGTTCCAGGGTGTCTTGACCGGTAAGGGTCAGGAGTTCGGCGGTTCATTGATCCGTCCTGAGGCTACAGGTTACGGTAACGTATACTTCCTCTGCAACATGCTCGCTACCAAGGGTATTGACATCAAGGGCAAGACAGTTTTGGTTTCAGGTTCAGGTAATGTAGCCCAGTACACTATGGAGAAGTTGCTCCAGTTGGGTGCTAAGCCAGTTACATGTTCAGATTCAGACGGTTACATCTACGACCCAGACGGAATCGACCGCGAGAAGCTCGATTACATCATGGAGCTCAAGAACGTAGAGCGTGGCCGTATCAAGGAGTATGCAGAGAAGTATGGTGTAAAATATGTTGCAGGTGCTAAGCCTTGGTTTGAGAAGGCAGACATCGCTCTCCCATCAGCTACTCAGAACGAAATCAACGAGGAGGCAGCCAAGGCTCTCATCGCCAACGGCGTAATCGCAGTAAGCGAGGGTGCTAACATGCCTTCTACTCCAGAGGCTATCAAGGTCTTCCAGGATGCTAAGATTCTCTACTCTCCAGGTAAGGCAGCCAACGCAGGTGGTGTTGCAGTATCAGGTCTTGAGATGAGCCAGAACTCAGAGCGTCTGAAGTGGTCTCGTGAGGAGGTTGATGCTAAGCTCCACGACATCATGAACGATATTCACGCAAACTGCGTGAAGTATGGTACTGAGCCAGATGGTTATATTAATTATGTAAAGGGTGCAAACGTAGCCGGCTTCCTGAAGGTAGCTAAGGCTATGATGGCTCAGGGCATTGTATAAGGCTAGAAAATTTACAATAAACACTTAAAAAATTTAAAATAATAGGAAATAGCGGGTCTGTGAAGATCCGCTATTTTTTGTTTTACTCCTTCCCCCACTCCTTCTTTACATTAAAGCAGGGGCAGGCTTTGTTGGCAAATTCATTATGACCATGAATCGTGGCTAATGGATATTCCTCCTTCAGCTGCTCGATGAGCGAGCGCATTCCGCGCTCCCGGTGCCAGCGGTCAATTTCCGCTACGGTGAAGTTGCGACCTTCCTTGGTCGCACTGCAATGAATGATGATTTCCTTTATCTTACGCATGATAATGATTTTACGGATGATTTGAAAGGTGATAAATACTTAAGCGGAATCGCATCAAAGCCCCAGTCTCTGATAACGAGCGTGATGTGCTCCCTGTTCCTGATTGCTTCATCCACCTTCTCGCAAAACTCCGAGAAGTATTCCTCAGAATGAAGCACAAGTCCCGAAATGTAGGATCTGCCCAGAATGATGCTGCCATACATTAATTTATAAGGGCCATTGCCTGGAACGAAGAACGGCTTGCGGATAACAGACTTCGGAACTCTGCCGTTTTCCTTCAGAATGACAGGCATGATTCTGCTCTTCTCATCATCCCTCAGAAACTTCGGGTTGGAAACCGGCACAAGTGCCAGTCTGTAAGCATCAGCTTTCAGATAGCCCTGAGGACGCTCCAATGTTCCGCAGAAAAACTTACCGTTAATGACCATAGTGCCATCTACTCCCCATGGAGTGAAACGGCGGCGAAATATACAAATGTGCATGATAATTTACAATTAATAATGAATAATTGGTTTAAGGGTGGTCATTAAGGCTGGGTTCAGACCCGAAAACCTTAATGACCCTTAATGACCTTGACCCTTAATGACACCCTCTTTAGACTGTAGGAGAAACTTTCTGATAGCGCATGTCAGGTAATACACAGATTAACCCCTGACGTTTCCAGTTCTTTAGCATCTGTTTTACCGTCTCATGGGTGGCACTTGCTCCCTTAAGTGCAATGCTCTGCTGCTCTGCCTGTTCGAAGGTGAAGGTTACGTCAAGCCGCTCGAAGATGGAATCATTTTTGCCGCGTCGGGAACGATCATAAGTTGTCTGACCGCAATAACTCTTGGATGAGAATGCATCCTCTATGCGACTACGGAAGAAGTAGAGTGCATTGTCCAACTGATAATCTGCCAGTATATTGAAGGCTTCGAGCATGGTTGGTGTCTGCGTCTTTACGATCATTTCCTTCCATAACAGCGGATTCTGTTTCAGCTGCTTCTCGGCACCCTGGAAACCATGTTTCTGAATCAGCGTCTCGGCCACCTTACAGAGCATGATGCAGGTCATCATTCTCATGGTCGTAGGACAGATACGGAAACGCTGGCGGGCTTTCACCTTGTCGTCATTTTTCATGGTCTCCAATCGTATCTGTTCCAGCCACTCCCTGCCCTTATTCTCCAACTTAGGCAGAACCACCTCGCCCTCCATCAGGGGCAAGAGATGAGCTATCTGCCGTATGTGCTCACGTTGAGTTTCGGTCAGCACAAAGAGATTGTCTGTAAGCGGAGTGAACGTGTTGTCCGGCGTTCGCGCCACGACAATACGGCTTTGGAAACCATCCGTATAATTGTTCACTACTCGATAGAGTGCATCAGGCGTTCCGCACATCACAACGTTCCACAAAAGATGTTCGATATGAACATTCACCGCATCTGCACTTCTTGCCTCGCGCTCATAGCTCGTTCCGTCGTAAGCCTGTCTTAACATGACGGAAAAGTCGCTCATCGCCGATTTCCACTTCTGTGCTACAGTGTCAGCTTCCGGAGTGAACGAGAAGGCGTGCTTGCCTTCAGTATTAGCCAGTCGTTCTGCAAGATTCGCCACCGTATTGTTCAGTGTCAGACATCTTACAGGCAGTTTCGGCTCTTCCGGTTGCTCCTTCTTGTTCTTAGCCGCACGCTTCTTGGCTCTCCATTCATCCTCCTGCTGCTGATACATTTTGTCCATCTGTTTCACTTCCGAAGTCCATGCATCAACCACGGGGTCGATGCTTCCCTTGCCTGATGCAAAATCACCGGCAATGTAGGAGATAAGGTTCAGCGAGTTCATCTTGCCGTGAACGGAAACCTTCACGCCAGTAGCAAGCATTCCGATTGCAGGACAGATGGCTGTAATCACTGGCATTGCCAGAGCCGGCCCAACAGCACTGATGGAATCACGCACGCCTTGTGGCATCTTGGGTAAAGCATCGTAATAGAACAGATCATCCTTGGCGTTAGCTTCGTCCAAGGCATTCACCAGCGCCTCGCTGTCTTCATCTGCATTCCCGTTCGAAGACCCCAGTTTCAGTTTCTCCTGTCTCAGCGCAGCCAGCACATCCTTCAGTCGCTTAGGCATTTGCGTGATTTTCTCGTTCAATGCCGAGTTGATGCAAGCCATCTTTTCCTGTTCGGGAAACCCATCGTAGCAGGGAATGATCTGAGCCAGCAGATTGCGGTCAAAACCACAGATATGGCGCAGATTCACAGCCAGCTCAAAGGTCAGCGTATTGCGGTTGGAGCGCATCGGCTCCTGCCCATCATTATACAGTTGCCACCACTTCTTAATGATTTCCCCATAAGGAATCCCGAGATAATTGTCCTGAGCAGCAGAAGTAGTTGAAGTAGAAGAAGTTGACGCAGCAGAGGCAGAAGCAGCAGAAGTAGAAATTCTCGAATTCTTTAATTCTTGACTCTTAAAGCTTCCCTGAGGATTCTTCTTGATTTCTTCCTTCCAAGGCTCATAATGCTTGTTCGCTTTGTGCGCCCCTTCCGGCAGTTCCTCCTGTCCGTATCTTTCACGCTCTTCCAGGACTTTCCCTTCAGCAGCCACGGCAGCCTCATCATATTCATCCTTGAAAAGCCGTGGCGAAAGGAAGAGCAAATCTTCGTCATCCGATGTAGTAGTGAAATAAACCCGGTTAATGTCGTGAGCCGAAGTATCCATTTCGCACTTGAGCATCGTAGCAATCCTAACCTGATTCTCCAAGATAGTCTTGCCCTTTTCGCGCTCAAACACCGCATGTCCGCCTTGTCGTGCGCTGCGTTCCAGCATCAGCAGTCCGTACTTGTCCGGTTCTTTCAGCAGCAGCTTGGCAGCCTTGGCGAAAGCCTCCGGCTCATCCATATCAAATCCGAAAGCACCGCTTGGCAGTTTCATTCCCTTCACCACGCCTTGCGGATAATGGCCGGAGTAGTTAAACTGTACCAGTCTCCGTTTCGCAGCATCGTTTCCGGCACGAGCCAGGCGAAGATTCGCCTTCTGTTCATTGCTTCCACGCAACTGCTTATACTCCTCTTCCGAAGTGATGGAGCGGGCAACCTTGTGCCCATTCTCCACCTTAATTAAATAACAACTCATCTATCTTATTACTTATCGTTTTAATTGATAATCCACTAAAGCATCAGCCCCTTCTGCTGACTCAACAGCCAGCGTTTGGGCGATGTTGAGTCCTTCATGGCAGAACACCTTCAGCGTGAGCTGAATAGCCCCATCCTTGGTCTTGCTCAACCGACCATGCGCCAGTTTCTTAATCAGTTCCGACTGGCTTTTCGGCTTAGAAACTGCTACGAAATCAAATGTTCCGTCTTGCATTTGCTGAGCCACACCATGACGGCGAAAAGCTTCTACAACCCCCTGATTTACAGAATCAGGACTGAAGAGGAAATACTGCTTATCATCATAGTAAGCCACACCACCGAGCTGCACATGCTGGCAGCCGTTATTATTCACCTGCTGGTTCTGAACATTATTCTGAGCATTGTTCTGAACCTTGTTTACTTTCTTAACCATAATCTGAATTGAATTTTAGGAGAAGAAACATCCGGATTGTTGCGCGCTTTACCATGGAAAATCCTCCTCAGTTTCAACTCAGTTTTACTTTTTACCCTTTATGGTAACGTGGTTGCAAAGGGTTAAGGTTCTTTTTACCTTTTTACTTTTTACCCTTTTACCTTTTCAATGTCCGTAACCAGGATATCCTGATAAACCTGACCATTATACTCACGAGTCGTAAACCGGAGCGTTACCGCCACCAGTTCGCCCGGAGCAAACTTGCACTGGGCAATATTGCCGAGCATTACCGCAGCATACTGGTTCTCATACTTACCGCCCATCTCCTGGAGAACGATGTTGCATTTCATCATCTGTCCGTTCTCACTTTTCTGACTCTGTACAGCGAACGCCTCGCCCTGCTGCACCACTCTCATAATCTTACTGTTCATAATAAAACAACTGCAAGACCTAGCCTTCCTTTCAAGGCTCATTAGTTCCAACTCCGATCTTGCTGAAAGCTGGTGCAAAGATAGCAAGTCTTTCCATGCACCGGAATACTTGGTGAAAGAATGCCCCCTCATCTTTTCACCACTTTTCTTTTCGAGCCTATTTCCTGACTGTTTTCTGATTGTTTTCAGCCTTTCATTCCAGCCTATTTCAACTCAGCTTCAAGAATGTTTTTCATCACGATGAGCAGGCTGCAGGCTCCTACTCCACCACAGGCCATTCGTTGCTCATATTCCTCATTCATCAAATCAAAGAAAAGTTTCAGATAGAATCGTTCCGTTGCTTTCTTCAGTTCCTTCCCGTCTCTGATACTTCTCAGAGTAGGAAAGTTTACGCCCTCATTGAGCTTTACCAGCTGGCTATGCGTATAGCCCAGTTCCACTACGGTCGCATAAGCAATGCCCAGCGCCGTTTTCTCATGCTTCTTATTATCTGCCATGATTCCTGATCGGTTTGCGAGAGAAGTCGTGGATCACCGATGGCCATCTTCAATCACATTGTGAGGTTCCTCGCCTCCGCTCAGGTTATTAACTTAAGTGCAAAAAAAAAGCACCCGACATCTTTTGTCGAGTGCAAAAATACAATAAGGTATTGGGAATACCAAAGAAAACGGACGGACAGAAAAGTTGTCCGCTAGAGTCCGTTAAAACGGGAAATCAGATATGAAATGAGTATTATACTTTTCAAGAATATCTTCTATGATAGAACGCTTGCTCAAAACCTCTTCTTCATCAAAGCATTCGCCTGTTTTTACAGGTGTGAGTTTGAATTTCATAAACTTACAGTAATTGGAATTAGATGATGCTCCTATATCTTTAAATTCTTCCCGCATCTCCTTCCATGTTGGTTTTCTACTAAGAGCTTTTTCTTCCAATAAGATAAGAATATAAGGAACATGTTCCTTACACTTATGTCCATCAATAAGCTTGTGTAGTTCTTTTAGAAATTCCTCTGCCTTGTATCGTGGATTTATTAGGCTACGGAAGCCCGTAACTCCTGCATCTTTTTCTTCTGCATTTTTTTTCAACATCTTATCAAGTTCTTCTGCTATAGGATATTCTTTAAATGCATTTAATTTAGCATTTAATAGGTTCAAAAAGTCTATTGCTTTAGATGCTTCGATAAGAAATACAGGCTGTAACAATCCTCTTTTAGATGCGGCAATATAATCCTTATATTTAGACTGTTCTATTTCTAACAATCTAAGAGATGATTCTATATATTTTGTCAGTTCTTCTTGTGTTTTAATCAAAGTTCTATACTGATCATTTATATAGTGGTAAGCACTTTTATAGTTATCTAACTCTTTAATAATATACCTGCCCTTCAGTTGAGCTATTTTAGCTTCATAATCAGCACAATATGTTGCAAATCTTATTGAAGAGTCACGCACTTTATCTTCAAGTCTTTCTATTATGCCACGCAACCTCTTGTTTTCGTTTTGACATAATAGCAGTTCATAATCATCCATATTTTTCTTATTTTAGTCTGAGTTTTGAAGTAATCATTATAAGATTGCTTCAATAAGTATTAAATAGTCAAGAGAATATAACTTTTACTAAACTAAAATTATAATTCTCTTGACTCTTTCTTGTGCCAAACTCTTTATAAGCCTAATCCGCTTTTAGAGTATAATCCATTATTATATATAGAAGTAAAACTGCGCTAAGCATAAGCCTGCTTGATAAGTTTACCTATGGTAGTATCCGTAAAAGTTCGCCAGATCTTCAATTCCACAGGCTTGTAGTCATCAAAGAGCTGATTTACGAACTGCACCTCAAATACCAGTCGGAGATCGTTTTTATCTTCTTCCGGTGTTCCCTCCTTGCGATAGCCGAGACGTGCTATTCTGATAAGGAAGAGGTCACGCACACCCTTGCCCTTAATATAAGGCATAAAGTAGAAAAGCTTGTTGAGAGCCACCGATGTAGGGAACTTCTTGCCTGTATAGTAGATGGTGGCAGAGCCGTCAAGAAACATCTTCTCGTTGTCTTTCTTTACAAGCGAGATAAGTACATTCTTGGTTTCATCCACCATAGCTGCCTGCTGCGGCTTTCCACCACATTTCTCCCAATTAATATCATCGTGCACCATACTATTGTCAGTAATACTATTGAGTGCATACTGGTCGAAAAGATCGAGGAAGTTGAGCTCGTGATACTTATTTTTCAAGTCTACTGCTTTCATTTCCTTCTTTTTCAAAGTTTCACGATTAAGTCGTCTGTCCATTATCTTGTGCCAAATAGAACGAGCTAAAGTAACTTGCTCTTTTGAAAAATGCATTCGCTGGTGCAAAATTACTTCATCTGTTACATCTAGAATTTCATCTGCAGATGTATTATTGCGAAGCATGAAGTCTATCGTATTAAATAAATCCTCATTCTGTTCGTTGTAAGGAAGATAAATTCCTTCAACTTCACTAGGCATAAGTTCGAGACAACCACCCCCAAAGTTTCTACCCATTATCTCTGCAAAAGCAAAAGATAAGGAATTATAATAACTTGCTATAAACGCTTTCTTATTGATTCCTTTATGGATGAACACTCTATGCATCGTATCAGTAGTGTATGCTCCCGCTTCATTTAAAACAAACTTAGGATAAAGATTGTTACGACGAAGGAATAATGCATCAGATAATTTAATAGAAGGAATTACCCACCACTGATCGCGTATACTAGTCTTATAACCTTTATTCACTCCCTCTTTTACACCATTTTCCAAATAAGCTTTAACCCCACTATTTCCCTTTACATCCGCATCAGGAGTGAATACAAGAAGATGAGCCTTTGCGCCTGACTCAACATTCTTTAGCCAGTCGTTATGAGTAAAGCAAAGACTATTTACCTGTACGCTACGACCAATCATTGGACGTGCATATTCCTGCAACTGATACAATGAAACCACAGATTTTGGCACAGTAAAATAACTGTTGGAACCAGTTGTAATACCCACTTCCACATCTGCATAGGATGAAATCTGTGGCATCGTCTGATTCTTTATTTTTTCCAAGAATTCAAGTTCTTCCTTATCCAGAAAATAGCATGTCCATTTGTCTGTATGAAAATCTATCTTCTTAGTTGGAAAGCTCAATCTGTGTGGATCCAAATTCAATAATCCTTCTGTATCACGCACCTCGATGTGTTCTATCAGATGTTCGTTAGTTCCATTTTTTTCACACAACAACAAAACGACTTCCTGCTGAATTTCTTCAAAGACAAGGTTTTCAAAGGAAATTATATTAATCTTATTGAATGTCTTTGCAAGGTATTTGCGCAATTGCTGAGCATACTTTACCATCAGTAATTCTGAAGGAATAACAAATCCCATTTTGCCATTATCCCTCAGAAGTTGGCAAGAACCTACAACAAACGTAACCCAAGCATTTGTCAGTTTTGTTCTTTTTAAATTTGAACGCTTGAAAATTTCATCAGCCAATACCTGCTGATTCTCATCATAATACTGATAACGTATGAAAGGAGGATTGCCAACAACCAAATCAAACTTTTTATCTGTATCAAGACAAAAACAATGAAAGTCAGAATTTATAACTTCTGAATCATGTAGATTTATTGCTCTTGCCTTTTCTGCTTCTGCAGTTTCATATTCTATGGCAGTAATGCTTCTGAAAAGCATATTTGCATTAGCTATACACTCTAGAAATATACCATCGCCACAACTAGGTTCCAGTATATCCATATGGTCATTACCATTAACCCCCCATCGAAGGATAAAATCCGCAATGGCAGATGGAGTGTAATATGCTCCTCTTAGTTTCTGTTCTGATGCATTTTCAATTAGCTGCATATAATTTTTTTATTATAGGAATTTTTGATACTTGTGATTCTGTCATACCATAAAGTACATTAATGGCATTCTGTTGTTCTTGCTTTAAAGCGTCAAACTTCCTCTGCAAAGGAATCTGTTTGCGTTTATTACCCTCTGCCGATGCAATTTTATCGCCTAGAACTATTAACCTTTTCTGTCTTCTTACAACATCATCATGTCTTTCTTTTTCTTCTTGATTTGAAAAATCAATAGTAGGAATTCGTATCTGTTTGAGTACCTTTGTTCCTCTAGCTATATATCCGCCACGAAATATTTCGCCATATAGAGATGCAAGCCACTCTCCCTGTACCGAACCTAACATTGCTTGTATATAATAGATGGAATATTGGCTATCAGCAGGAATACCAACAAGGCAATAACCTGCAGTACCTCCTGACGAAACCAAAGTTCCTTTCTTGTCAATTGCATATTTATCAGATAAAGACAAAACACCTACTATAATTTTTTCTCTTCTTTCACATGCATCGAGACTCTGATGTCGTCCATAACGATACCACTCATTAGCCGTAGTTGGCACTGGTTGAATATCTCTTGATGGTTTAGACAATTCTGATTTAACATCCATAAGATAGGCATAAAACAGAGGGTATCTCTTTTCAATGGTTTCTAAAGGAATGAGTTTCAACTTACCTCTCGAATTTCTTTTATAAGGAAATAAGACTCTTGCATTTGGGGTAAATGTGCAATATGAATTTAATGCATCTTCCCTTTTTGCTCTCACAAAATACGGTTTTGTCACTTTTTTCTCTACCTGATATATTTTATCGTTAAATGCTAAAAATGTATAGGTATCTCTATCTTCCTCTATTGGGATAAAGATATAAACATGATTAGCACTAGTTTGGATCCCATTGAATATGCAATCTTTACCTACTATCTCTTCGAGAGTTTTAGTACCACGACTTATAACATCCAAGAGATTCATTTGGATATCTGTACAAAGTACCCATGTATCCCCTGAAAGCATAGTAGTATCACGTTCATAGAATAAATTGGAATCTTTTGATCGAACTTTCCATGCCGAGAAATCGCTTACTTCAGAATACATAAATTTATCACGTTCACTATTTTGTAATATTATAAGACAAGTATAAGTTGACTTATCTTCAAAAACCTGATGTGCTCCGAAAGAGACGATGGTCTTAAGAATTCTGCGACTTGCAATTAACTTACGTAATTTAGAAGCAGCACCAACTTTCATAAACTTGTTAGGCACAATGTAACCTAAGAAGCCATGAGGTTTCAACAATCCCATTGCACGTTCTATAAATAAAAAATATTTATCATATTGCCCACAACTACTCACATATAGCTTCTCTTTTGTATAAAGTTTCTTTTCTGCTGGCGTATATTTCTTCATATCTTCCGTTTTCATATATGGCGGATTACCCACTATCAAATCAAACTTTCTATCTTCAAAGCCGAAAGGATTAATCTCTTCTACCAATTCTGATGGAACATTCTCTGGAGAAAGCAAACTGTTTCCGTAAAAAATATTTTCATCAAGATTAGGCAAGATGGGGTGGAATGAAGATAGTGTATTAACGTCTTCATCCTCTAATAATTTCAGTAAAAGGCCGAATTTACATGCCTCAACAGCATTAAAATCCTTATCAACTCCATATATACAATTAACCAATAGATTACGCTTTATTCCGAATGGCAACTTGTAAGTATTAATGCTTGTTTGTATGAGTACAGATGGACAGTGACTCTGATAATAATCAATAAGCGCATCACTTAGGAACTGATAAAGTTCCAACAGGAAAGCACCTGAGCCACATGCTATATCTGCACATTTTAGCGCATTGATTTGAGAATCATTTTTACCTATTATCATTTCTGTTGCAGTTTGGTGCAATATCTCGCGCACTATTACATTAGGAGTCGTTACGATGTCTCGCTCAATATTCTCGGGTTTATTGACAATGACTAATTCACCATCTTTTATATCCAACTTCTGAGCAAGAAAAATCTCATAGATACGTCCTAGAATATCAGATGAAAATACAGAAAATGAATACGGACTCTCTGGAAAATATAGTTGCTTTATAATCTTCCAAAAAGCCGAACTCACGTTGTTTATTATATCATCTGACAACAGTTCCCCAAAGAGACCTGAATTATATTTATTATCAGCCTCTTTAAACTTTGATACAAGTTCCTTGTAACTATTATGATCTGCAATTTTCAGCAAAGCCTGATAAGTCTCAATATTTCTATCTTCACAGACACGTAAAAAAAGTATCTTGTTGATGTAGCTTTGGACTACATCTCCGAGATAACTAATTTCTATTGTAGGCATAGCTGCATAAATCTGTTGACCAAGCAACAAACGCCATTCGTTGATTTGATTTAAAAACAGTTTATCTATAGATATTTGTTCGACATTCGTTGTTATATCCATCCACACCTCATCAAAGCTACCGTCATAAACTGAATCTTTTCCTAAGTAGCGGAGGAGTTCCTCTGCTACATTTTCATAGTCTGTATAATGATACGCTTTTATCAATGCTTTGTTTCGAGAATCAGCTTCTTCAACAGGAGCAGTCGTATCATAAATAAATAAATCTTCAAAATTTGATAAAACAGAAATCTTCAATCCTGCAGTATAACCATAACGGCGAACCTGTTTAGCCGGCTCATCATCATTTTTTATATCGACGCATGGCTTCTTGGCTTCTAAGAAAAACTTCCGCTCACCATAAAGTCGAAAAGTATAATCAGGCTTCTTAGAATGAGTAGAAGCATCTGCTTTGAGTGACTCTTCTAGCAACACCTCACGTTCATTGGTATTCTTTCCTGAAATATTTCTTATATCCCAGCCCAAAATCTCAAACAATGGGTCCAAGAACTCATTACGCACTTGAGTCTCATTAAAACGAGATGTGCGATAATAGTCCCTTTCATGTTCATACTTCTGAACCAGTTGATGTATTTTATTTTTAATCTGCTCTATCATATTTTTATTATTTTATTTGCACATTAAATGCAAAATTGTCCCAAAGTTACAAAATAAAAACGAAATAACTACATTTTATTATATATGTTAACACAAAAAAGAGAGAAAGTGGGTCATTTTATCACATTATTCAACGGAATGATCAGATTCCCCTTGCACATATCTGCCTGATTTCTTCTGCAATCTCCTCTACTGGTTTCTGTATGAGTTCGCTCCCATCAAAATCTCCTTCATCAAGAACTTCTCCCATTGCCTTGAGCAGACGAGCATAAAAGTTCTTGTCTCCCGTAAAATGCTGCCAAAAATCTGAACCGCACAACACAGGATAATGTGTAGCTATCGCCTTATAATAATCAGAAAGATTATCTTTCTCACCATATAAAACTCCAACTACGAGATCCTCAAACTGTAAGTCTAAACTTGGCTGGCTTATAAGAGGTTTGAAATGACTGAGAACAGAGGCAATATCATCCTTGTTTATCGTTTTGACTCCTGCCTTGAACTGACAGAATTTACGGCGACCGTCAACAGCATCAACAAATTCGAAATCAATACCATCAAAATTGGATGCTCCTCCGGTAACTTCCTGAAGCAGGGAAACTAATGACTGAACATCTTGTTCGTTACTTGCATCAATAACCTTATCATATATATATGGATAAACTAAAGCCTTAGCTAAACCAATAATTTGAGAATCTTCCTTTATGAATGCTGCAAGATAGTTGATTAGAAACGGATTTATATCAAAGCTACTCAGATGAAGCTTATTCAGATTCTTCAAATGATTAGGAATGATAATAGAACGGAAATATTGCTTTCCACTTTCTATAATTGCTTGTTTTTGCTGTTCTGTCATTTCCCTATATATTAAATTTTATATTTATAGCCTGCTTTTTATAGCAGAATTGCCTTCAAAGGTACAAAATAATTGCGAAACATCTACATTTTATTATAAATATTAACACAAAAATGTAGAAAAAGACTTTCTAAAGGGATTTTAACCCCTTAGACAGCGAAATGGGAAAAAGCAGATTATGTAAATAATGGTTACCATACAATAGGATAATGTCATTATACTAGGATTCTGCACCAAACAAGGAGTTTTGAAGTCGCTAGTTAATATCTGAACTACATATAAAACTTCAGAAAGATGTAAATCTTCCTTACTCTTATGAGCAGGAAATGAAATGATGCGAAAATCAGCAGTTTTTTGCATTTTCAGAAGATAAAATGCAAAATAAGAGGTTTTGGAAGATGTTTAGCCCTCTTCTAGGAGTGAAAAATGCCCCTCCTCAGATCCAAAAATGCGCTCAGAAGGTAGGTATTTTTGACAAAAATCGACAATAAAGGAAAGATAAAGTAGTAGAATTAAGCAGTACAACAGCTTATAACTTAGACTTAACATGTTGATTTTTGTTATACACAAAAGTTAGAGTACACATACAACATCATAGACATAACTACCTTATAACCAATATATTAAATAACACTTAAGACCCTATCATTTTTATAAACATGAAATCATCTTGCGTGTCATTAAGGGTCAAGGTCATTAAGGGTCATTTTCATTTTCGGGGGAGAAAAA
>OMDK01000319.1_pt1 | contig 25150 bp, 19 predicted proteins | sample 1645201 | NCBI WGS metagenome assembly OMDK01 (sample SAMEA103958151, study PRJEB25191) | human gut metagenome
GAGCCCAATAAGGCGGCTCTGAATTACCGGAATATATGGCGCTCATTCTCCGGAACGGTGGCTCTCAAAGTCCGGGCAGGTGGCTCAGAGATCCCCGGAATAATCATTTTGTTTCTACAGTAGGTAATGTGAATGAAGAAACGGTAAGAAAATATATTCAAGAACAAGAAGAAAATGATAAGTTAGAGGATGGAAGAAAGTAGCAGGCCTGATTTAGCGGGCGACTAGTACAACATTAAATAAATAACTAGTAGCTTTCTTTTATCTCCAAGATGAGAAAAGTTCTGGCGATAGTAACGTTTAATCATCGATATTCTTATTTTATTCTTTACTTTACCAACTAATCTGGCGGTGCAGTTTACGATATTGTCCAGGGGTTATACCAGTGTATCGCTTAAAAATAGAAATAAAATAACTTTGAGATGAAAAATTCAAGTAAGTACTGATTTCGCCCAGACTGTAGTCAGAATGTGCCAGCAAATTCTTTGCCTTTTCGATAAGAACTTTATGGATAAAAACAGTAAGCGTCTGTCCGGTTTCTTTATGGAACAGGGCAGACAGATATTTAGGTGTTAAATTAACTAAAGATGCCAGTTGATTTAAGGTTAAGGTTTTATTTTTTCCATGATAGATATAATCAATGACGCGAGAAATAGCTGGTGAATAGTAGTTTTTTGGCGTCTTTTTTGCCTCAGCAACACGAAGCGTAAATTCAATAGCCATCTGTTCATTTAATTTCATTAAAGCGTCAACATCGGTACATTGTTCCATTTTTCGTATATATACATCACTTAAGGAAAAAGCAGTTTCCTCATTAAGTCCTCCTTCGATGGCATATCTGGTAACTAAAGTTGTATTAGCAATACTTGCATAAAAAAGTAATTTTAATTTGGAATTGGAAGAGGTCATCTTTCCGTAAACAGTTGTTGGGAGTGAATAATAGGTATTCTCCAATGCATGAATATCTCCGTTTGAAACACATTCGAGAATTGCCTTTTCCTGTGCATAAGATGTATGTATCCGTTCATTTTCTGCATTTTCCAACATTTCATGTGTGAGTGAAAAATTGATGTCTGACTTCATTTTATACATAGGTAATTCCTTCTGTCAAAAACACGATAAATTGACATAAAACACGATAAATCAATATAATTATATGCCGGAAATAGATAAAATGCAATTAAGAGATTAAAAGAGAGGAGATAGATGCTATAAAACGAAAAGAAGTAATTTTTTTACTGGCAATGTTTATTAGTTGGAACTTCTGTTGGTGGTTTTGCATATCCAAGTAAGAATGACATTCTACTTTAAAGCATCTGACTTGGGAGAATATATTCTTTTTGATCAGGATAGCAGGTATCTCACATATAACACTTTTAATGCAATTGTTCGAAATACGACATTGTCAGATAGGACACGATTTAAAGTAGAGCAGTATGAAGATAATTCCTTTTCTTTTTATTCTTATGTAAAAAAGAAATATGTTGGAATTAAGGGAACTTCACTGGTTTGGAAAGATAATGTGGATGATACATGCCGGTTTGAACTGGAACTTACAGAAGAAAATAATCCGTTCCCGGAAGCAGATGTAAATATTGATTTTTATGACGAGGATGGGAATCCAATAACGACATCGAACGTGATGGCGAGACCGTCAAGTGGTGAAAACATTATCGGAACAGCAGATACTTCATGCACATTTGTGTCATAACAAAGGATCCGGAGAGGTTGTATTTAATGGAGATGCATTTAGTCCCCTGGGAATTGCAGATGCACTCAATGATTGTACGGATCTGCATGGAGTAAATGGAGCGTATGATATTTGGGGAAAAGCAGTAGATGGTGCAACGACACATAATACATCGGGATATGTTACCAATGCACTTCCGCCTTATAAAAATGGCGTAACAAATGATATGGACGCAATTCGACAGAATATTGGCATTAGATATGGACTTTGAAAGAGGGGATAAGCCATGAACATTGATAAAATATGTGAACAGTTAACAATAGATGAAAAAATCCGGCTTTTAGGCGGTGTTGGTGACTGGCATACTTATGACTGTAATGGAAAAATCCCCTCTATTATGATGACAGACGGACCACATGGGATTCGAAAACTGGAGCAGGAAAAGGTTGGGGATATTGAAACCAGTAAGCCAGCAACCTGTTTTCCAACTGCAAGTGCAATAGCCTGCAGTTGGAATCCTGCTATTGTTAAAAAGATGGGTGAAGCGATTGCGAAAGAAGCAAAAAAAGAGCAGATATCCATTGTGCTAGGCTGCGGAATCAATATCAAGCGTTCTCCTTTATGCGGAAGAAATTTTGAATATTTCAGTGAAGATCCGTATTTGACAGGAAAGCTGGCAACGGGATATATCGAAGGTGTACAGAGTCTTGGAATAGGTACGAGCTTAAAGCATTATGCCGTTAATTCACAGGAAACAAGACGAATGACATCCAATAGCAAGATTGATGAAAGAACTCTTAGGGAAATATATCTGTCGGCTTTTGAAGAAGTTGTGAAAAAAGCAAAACCGACTTCTGTAATGGCTTCATACAACAGGATTAATGGCGAATTTGGAGCAAGAAATAAATACTTACTGACAGATGTTCTGAGAAAAGAATGGAGATATCAAGGTGGTGTGGTGTCGGATTGGGGAGCAGCAAATGATATTGTAAGCTGTATGAAAAATGGTCTGACACTGGAAATGCCAGATCCGAAAGGCTTCCACACAGATGTGTTAAAAGAAGCGTATAAGGATGGCCGGATTACGGGTCAGGAACTGGATAACTGGACTAAGAATGTTCTGCAGAATTTTGTATCACTTCATAAAAATATAGAAGAAAATTATGAGGTAGATATGGAAGAACAGAATCAGGTGGCACGTAAACTAGAAAATGAAAGTGCAGTGCTTTTGAAAAATAATAGTGTTTTGCCAATTGGAAAAGAGAAGAAGGTAATCATTATTGGAGAGCTTGCCAGGCAGATGCGATTTCAGGGAGGTGGGAGCAGTCATATCCAGCCGACGAAGATGACAAATGCGATTGAAGCAATACGTGAAAAAGGATATCGGGTAACTTATATACAGGGATATCAGAATGAAAAGGAAGAATTAGGAGACAAGCAACTACAGGATACGATAGAAAAACTGAAACAGGAATATAGAAAAAAGGATTGTGTGATTCTATATTTTATCGGTCTTACAGAATCTTACGAAGGAGAAGGATACGACAGGAAAAATCTTAAAATCCCTCAAAATCAGGAAGAGCTGTTGGCTGAAATTGCAGAAACTGTCGGAAAAGATCATATTGCAGCAATTAGTTTCGGTGGTGCGCCTATGGATTTTAGTTTTGAAAAGAATGTAGGAGCAATTCTTCACATGTACCTCGGAGGACAGGCTGTAGGGGAATCTGTTGCTGACTTAATCAGTGGAGAGGTGAATCCATCCGGTAAATTGGCAGAGACAATTCCGTTTTCAGAAAAAGATACTCCGGCATGGAGATATTTTGCACCTCCGAATGATGATGTAGAATACAGGGAAAGCATTTTTGTAGGTTATCGTTACTATGAGACATTCCATGTTCCGGTAAAATATCCGTTTGGTTATGGACTTTCCTATACTTCTTTTTCCTATTCGGAATTGAATGTACCGGAAGTATATAGTGGTGGAAAGATACAAATTCGTTTTAAAATTAAAAATATCGGAAAAGTGAGTGGAGCAGAAATAGCACAGTTATATATCTGCCCGATTGAATCAGATGTTATCAGAAGCCATATAGAACTAAAGGGATTTCAAAAAATATATCTGCATCCGGGAGAAGAAAAAGAAGTTATACTGGAGCTGGATGAAAGAAGTTTTTCCGTCTATGATGTAGAGAAAAAAGCCTTTTCCATGTTAAGCGGCAAATATCAGATCTGTATCGGAGCATCGGTACATGATTTGCAATTAAAGGCGAATATGGAAGTAGTAGGAAATAGTTATTTTAGAAATGAAAGAGAACTGTTTCCGGATTATTTTAGAGAGCAGCCACATGGAATGGAAATCAGTGCAGAACAATTTTATCAGCTATTAGGCGGTGAACCGAAACATGACAAAGAAAAAAAGCGTGGAGAGTATACGGTTTACGATTCCTATCAGGATGTGGTAAATGTCTCAATGTTTGGAAAATTTGTTAGTGGAGTCGTACATATCGGACTTAAGATTATACTTCGGGGAAAATCAGAGCGGGACCCGGCCTTTAAAATGGTAAAAATGGGAGTCGAAGAAGGAAATCTGGAAGGACTGATTGCAACCAGTGGTGGAATTGCAACTCCGAAGTTAATCGATATGTTAGTTTACAATGCTAATAAAAAATATTTGCAGGCTTTTAAAAGACTGCTGAAGAAATAGAGAGAGGGGGAGTCGTATATGGAAAACAATAAATTGGATAAACGCACAAAATGGAGCTATTGTATAGGAGCAACCGGAAGAGATATGGCGTATGCACTTGTCTCTATGTTTCTTCTTACATATATTCAATATACGATGAAACTGACAGTTGCCCAATATGCAGTAATATCAGCAATTATGGTAGTGTGTCTGCTGTGGGATGCCATTAATGATCCAATGATGGGAATTATTATTGAAAATTCGCATTTGAAAGCCGGAAAATTTAAACCTTGGATTTTTATAGGAGTAATTTTAAACAGCCTGATAATTATCTGCTTGTTTACAGTAAGGCCGGAAGGATGGGGATTTGTTGCATTTTTTGGAGTGGGATATCTTTTATGGGGAATGACTTACACAATGAATGATATTGCCTATTGGGGAATGCTGCCGAGTCTTACATCAGATCCGGGAGAACGGAACTGGCTGGTAACCGTACAGGGAATTTTTATCTGTATCGGACAGTTTTCTGTTGCAGGTCTGCTCCCTGATATGGTAGCTGGAAATGCGATTATGGCATATCGGACGGCTGCGATTGTGATTGCTTTTTGTTTTATTGGTTTCCAGCTACTTACAGTGTTTGGAGTAAAAGAGAGAAAACGACCGGAAAAGAAGAGAACACTGTCATTAAAAGATATGTTTCATATATTCCTGAGAAATGATCAGTTGATAGTGATTGGAATTGCATGTTTATTATTCCAAATCGGAAATGCTCTTCTGATTATGATTGGAATGAATTTCTTTTATTTTGAATTTGGATATTCTGTAGGTGGCAGTCTTGTATTTTGGTTTACAATTATGTATGGATTAGGAACGCTGATATCAGAGGCATCTTTTGCGTGGCTTTCCTCAAAATTCACACGAAATCAGATTATAACTGCAGCTACCCTCATTACAGTCATTGGGTATATGCTTTTTATGAGTGTAGGCTACATTTTACCAAAAAGAGTTGTGTTACTGAATATCATCGGTTTTCTAATCTTCTTTTCGCAGGGAGCATTCAATATGACGATGATTGTCATGTTAAATAATACCATAGAGTATGATGAAGTCCGGTTTCATGAACGACATGACAGTATTATCTCAGCAGTAAGATCTTTTGCAACAAAGCTGGCCAGTGCGGTTGATCAGGCGGTTGTTGCGTTAATACTGATTATAAGCAATATCTATGCAATCAGTCAGAAAATATCCGGATTAGAAATAAAAGCTGGTACAGGAGAACTTACTTCGGAAAATGTAATTGTACAGGCAGATAAATTTATCCAGACAGCAGATGCCGGACAAAGATTTATATTGCGTCTTGGAATTGTAGCTGTTCCGGTAATTTCTATAGGAGCTGCTTATATATTGATTAAACGGAAATATATCATTGACGAACGTAAATATGAAGAACTGGTAGCGGAAATAAAAAGCACAAATAAAAAATAATTCAATAATAAAGCGGAGCAATAGAATGAAAAAATGAATTATCGTCGGTATATCCATTGTAATATTATTATGTAGCGTTGTTTTTTGTGTGGCAGTTCAAAGAAAACGTTCATTTGTTGAAGGAGTCGTTATCGAAAAAAACGAGCAGTTTTTATTATTTTGATGAAGAGGGATATGCAGGGATTTATAATTGATAGGACGAAATCTCCGGAGTTTTCGGGCAAAATAGATTTCGTCCTTTTTCCTGTCCAAAAGGGAAAAGTTTTCAAAAATATAGACATGAGAAAATATGAAGTGCTATAATAAAACTCATGTTTTTATTCATGACAATAGAATGCTCGCAGAGCGTGCATTCTATTGTAATCAGCACGGGCTTTAAGCGGGAAAATGGGGAAGCAGACACATGAAAAACAGAAAATATGATCTGGCTGCGTTTATGATGGCTGTGCTTGTCGGCGCGGCTGTTTTGTTTGGATGCGGTGAGCCTTCAGGAGCGGTATCCAAAGAAGAGCCGCTTACCGTATATCTTTGGGAAAATTCTTTGATCAAAAATCTGGTACCTTATATTCATGAACAGCTTCCGGATCAAGACATAGAGTTTATCGTTGGTAACAATGATACCGATTTATATAGTTATATGGAAGAACATGGCGAGCTGCCGGATGTGATAACGGTGCGGCGGTTCTCCGGAACAGATGCACAGGATTTACAGCCGTATCTTATGGATTTTTGCGGTTATGATGTTGTTTCCAGGTATTATTCCTATGCATTGCAATATTATAAAAATTCTGACAATGAAATTCAATGGCTGCCTGTCTGTGGTCTGCCGCAGACGATCATTGCCAATAAGACACTGTTTGATCAGTATGGTATAAAAATCCCGTCAAATTATCAGGAATATGCAGAGGCCTGCCAGCAATTTTATGAGAATGGAATCAAACCCTATTCCCTGGATCTTGCAGAAGACTGGTCTGCCCATGAAGTGATTCAGGCGGGTGCCATTGGGGAATTCACAAGTCTGGATGGAATTGAATGGCGAAGCGGCGCAGAAACCTCATCGAGGGAAGTAAAATTTGACGATGGATTATGGAAACGTATTTTTTCAGAAACCAGCAGGTTTTTAAAAGACTCTCATTTGGGGAAAGACGATATTCTTGTTAATGCGGATATTGCATACCAGACCTTTGTAGAAGGAAAAGCAGCAATGTTCCACGGATATCCGGCACTTATGCAGCAGCTGCAGACACAGATGGACGCGCAGCTGATCTGCATTCCTTATTTTTCCCAGACCTCAGAGGAAGCCTTTGTGTATATGACTCCGTCTTTAAATATTGCATTCAATAAAGACCTGGAAAAAGATCAGGAAAAGCTGGAGACTGCATTGGATGTGCTGGATTGCATGATCTCAGAAGAGGGACAAAGGCTGATCGCCAATGGAAGATGTGTGATCTCATTGAATACCAATGTTCCGACGATGATGCAGGATATATCCGGTCTGGAAGATGAAATGAAAAGTAATTCCATTTATATCCGATATTCTGCTCAAAAATCCTTTCCTGCCAGTCTGGAAGCTATTCATGGTTTGTTGTCAGGCGAGATGGATGAAGCCCAGGCATATGATGCTTTCCGCAGTGCAATGAACGCGGAGGATACAGAAGAAAAGGCAGTGGTAAATTTTGACCGGGAGTATTCCATAGCACTGAATGATAAAAATGGCCGTGATGCGGCATCCTCTATTTTAACTACGGTCCGAGTTGAAAACAATGCACAGCTGGCTATTGCACCATATTATTATTTCACCGCTTCTATTTATAGGGGAGAATGTACCAGCAGTCGTGTTGCTCTGATGACAGCAAAGAGCTCAGACACCTCTCTATATTTTGCAAAAATAAACGGGGAACAGGTTTGGAAGCTTGTAGAGAATTATCTGGATCATACAGAGGATGAATTTTCTATAACAAATAAATACGAATTGCCCATTCTGTCCGGGATGAAAATAACCGTCCAAAAGGAAGAAAACGGATTTTTGTTAAAAGATATCGCGGTAGATCAGGAAAAAATAGACAAAGAAAAGGAATATTCCATTCTTCTTACAGATGATACAAGGTCTATTCTGGAAAAAACAACTCCGGGATGTAGGATAAAACGGCTTCCGGATATGACGTTATCCAGTGCGTGGACTGCATTTATGGAAAAAGGACAGCAGCCGTTGGCACCGGAGGATTACATAGAGGTTAAAAAATAAAGTGCAGATGGAACAAGCAGCAGTGAAAAGAAAAAAAGTAATCGTTCCGTTCCTGATAGGGCTTCTCCTTCTTTCAAGCATAGTCTTTATAAAGCATCTTATGAACAGGATGAACAGCTATATCGAGAAAAACGGAAAAATGAGTATGGGAGCTGTTGTAGAACAAATGCAGCAGACCTATGAACTTCAGACAAATGGATACTATAGCCAGCTGCATTTGGTGGAAGGCTATCTGCTTCAGAAAAAGGAACTGTCCCTGGAAACAGAAGAAAACCGTAATTTTTTTGAGGCGTGGGAAAGGGAATCGGAAAGTACACTCCTGTTTCTTCAGGAAAATGGTAAGGCAATCACTGCAGACGGAACGAAAATGCGGATTGATATTCCAAGTAAGCTTCTGTTGGATTTAAGGAACGGACATAATATTGCAAAACTGGTTGCCTGGAATCATGAAGAAATACAAAACGGTGCTTATTTGGTTGCGATTTCATGTCAGCCATATCGCATTGATGGAAAAACGTATACCGCAATTGGAACGGCATATAATCATGCAAAATTAGATTCTATGCTAAAGCTTAAGGGATATCATGGAAATGCCTATCTGTTTCTGTTGGATAACGAGGGAAACATTACATATACGAATCAGAGTAAAGATGTATTTTTCCGGAATTATTCTCTGTTAAAGCACTTAAGGAAGAGTCAGGCTATCACAGAAGGTGAGGCAGAAACACTTCAAAAAAGACTTGCAGCCAGAGAGCAGGGAGTAGAGCTTTTGGGTGGAAAATCGCCCTATTATCTGGGCTACTGTCCGATAGAAAGCAACCATTCCATGTTGATCTGTATTGTGGCAAAAGGTGTTGTCGATAATACCCTGACAGAGTATCAGAAAGTGGTATCATTTACAACAATGTTTATGGTAGGCTTTATCATTTTACTCTTTGCCGGATTATTTTACAGTGTTTCCAGACTCAGTATCGCAGATCAAAAAGCAAAATATGAAAAAAGAAATAATGAACTTCAAATACAGGCGATGAAGGAATTGGAAGCATCGAATCAGAATCTGAAAGAGGCAAAGAATATTGCAACAGAAGCTTTACAGACAGCGGAAAATGCAAATAAGGCGAAAACAGATTTTCTGTCCAATGTGTCCCATGACATTCGCACACCTATGAATGCAATTGTTGGTATTACAGCTTTGATCCGACATAATGCAGGGGATAAGGTCAAGGTATTGGAGTATGTAGATAAAATTGATATATCCGCGCAGCACCTGTTAGGGATCATTAACAATGTTTTGGATATGAGCAAGATCGAAGCAGGAAAAACAGCTTTTCAGTATACGGATTTTTCTATTTCGGATCTTTTGCAGGATCTGAATGCGATGTTCCATTCACAGGTAGAAGAAAAAAATCAGACCCTTACAATTACAAAAGAAAAGATCCGGCACGAGTGGGTAAATGGAGATCAGGTTCACCTGATGCAGATTTTTAGCAACCTCTTGTCCAATGCAGTAAAGTATACACAGGAGGGGGGAGCCATTCATTTTGTGGCAGAAGAATGTGAAACAGCCTCCACGGTCTATGCAAGGTATCGCTTTTTCGTCCGTGATAATGGAATGGGAATGTCAGATGCTTTTAAAGATACGATCTTTGATGCCTTTACCCGTGCAGAAAACTCTGTGACAAATAAGATACAGGGAACCGGACTTGGAATGGCCATCACCAGAAATCTTGTGGAAGCCATGGGAGGCACGATTTATGTAGAAAGTAAACCCGGACAGGGAAGCTGCTTTGAAGTGCTTATAGATCTGAAAATTGCAAAAGAGCGGCCTGCATTCCTGTCATCAAAGGAAGAAGAAACGCCGAATGGAGCGATCCTGGAGGGAATGCACTTTTTATGTGCAGAGGATAATGAACTGAATGCAGAGATTTTGACAGAGCTGTTAAAAATGAAAGGTGCTGAGTGTACGATTTGTGAAAATGGGCAAAAGGTGGTGGAGACCTTTGAACAGTCTGTGCCCGGAGCGTATGACATGATCCTGATGGATGTGCAGATGCCTGTCATGAACGGCTATGAGGCAACGAAGGCAATCCGCAGAAGCTCCCATGAGCTGGCAAAGACAATTCCGATTATTGCCATGACCGCCAATGCATTCTCAGAGGATATTCAGCATTCTCTGGCGGCTGGTATGAATGCCCATATTTCAAAGCCTGTTGATATGATGCTATTGGAAAAGACCATCCGAAGTATAAAATCCGGTGGGGGGTCCGAAACGCAGGCTGATAAGGAATAGCGATGAATGGGAAAAGAGGTTTGCAGATGGGTAAAAATAAGAAAAATCCAAAGCCCGTGAATGCGAAATTACTGATAACAATGATCAACGAATTAACAGAAACTTATTAACGACTATAGAAAGGAAATCAGGATGGCAAATTTTAAAGAACGTTATCTGGCAGGAGAGATCGAGTTTGAAGAAATCGATGATTATGTGGACGAATGGAATAACAGCGATGATATCCGAACACTCGCACAATTTCTTGGCTTGAATGAAGAGGAAGAGGATGTGTGGATCGACGAAGGCGACGATGCGCTCTATGAGCTCTTAGAGCAGCAAAGGGAAGGCTGAAACTGTGAGGAAAGAAAAATGATACAAAAATATCAGGAGGAGAAAGCAATGCTATACTTTGATAGTGACTATATGGAAGGCGCACATCCTGCAATCTTACAGCGCCTGATGGAAACGAACATGGAGCATACCTACGGCTATGGAAAGGATGCCTATTGCGAATCTGCAAAAGCAAAAATCCGCACAGCATGCCAGTGCCCGGAGGCAGAAATTTATTTTCTGGTCGGCGGGACCCAAACAAATGCGACCGTGATCCGGGGATTTTTAAAGCCCTTCGAGGGGGTTATTGCAGCGGATACCGGACATATCGGTGTCCACGAGGCTGGTGCAATTGAAAGCGGCGGCCATAAGGTGCTGACGATCCCACACAAAACGGGAAGCTTGAGGCTGCAGCGGTAAAGCACTATCTGGAACGCTTTTATCAGGACGGCAGCTGTACCCATATGGTGCAGCCCGGTATGGTTTATATTTCCCATCCGACCGAATATGGAACACTCTATACAAAAGAAGAGTTAAAGGCGCTTCGAAGGGTCTGTGAGGAATATCAGCTGCCCCTGTTTTTGGACGGTGCGCGTCTGGGCTATGGACTTTGTGCACCGGGAACAGACGTGACACTTGCAGATCTGGCAGAGTTGTGCGACGTGTTCTATATTGGAGGCACAAAGGTGGGCGCACTGTTTGGAGAAGCCGTAGTTTTCCCGAAAAAGAATACGGTTCCGGGATTTTTTACCCTGATGAAGCAGCAGGGGGCGGTGCTTGCGAAGGGACGTCTTCTGGGGATTCAATTCGATACGCTTTTTACAGAAAATCTGTATTTGAAAATTTCTGCGCATGCGATCGATATGGCCATGAGGATCAAGGAGCTTCTGACGGAGCATGGGTGTCCGCTTTATATCAATTCCCCGACGAATCAGCAGTTTGTCGTATTAAATGCAGCACAGCGGGAAGCGCTGAAGGATCGTGTCAGCTGTGAAACCTGGGAAGAGCTGGAAAATGGAGCAGCTGCAGTGCGGTTTGCATCCAGCTGGGCAACAAAATCGGAAGATGTAGAAGAGCTGGGACGGATTTTAAAAACGCTGCCGTGAATCGAATGTATAAAAATGGAATCGCCTGATTAGAAAAACCGGAAAATCTGTTCCGACGCCACACGCAGGTATTGTCGTAAGGCATCTGGAAAGATTTTCCGGTTTTTGCATCAATAATAGAATGTTACTGTTTGATGGAATATACGCTCTGTATGTTACAGATAAAGCAGTTCGACTTCGAAGCGTTGGTCAGAATTCATACACCTTACTGTATTTTTCTTCAAAATAGCGAAGCAGTGGCTGTGCACTGATTTCCTTGCCGCAGACCCGTTCGATAACCTCTTTGGAGTTATACATGCTGCCAAAACGATGGATTTTTTCCTTCAGCCAGTGGGTGATGTCGAGGATCCTTCCGTTTTCCAGAACCGTATCCAAATCTCCGAGATCCTTTTGGATCGCTTCAAGATACATGCCGTCATAAATGGAGCCCAGCAGGTAGGAGGGGAAATATCCAAAGGAGCCGTCTGACCAGTGCATATCCTGCAGGATGCCCTCTGCATCGTTTGCAGGAGTAATGCCAAGCAGCTCCTGCATTTTCTGATTCCAGAGAGCTGGCAGGTCATCGGTCTTTACATTGTCTCTGAAAATTGCTTTTTCTATTTCGTAACGCAGGATGATATGCAGACCGTAGGTCACTTCATCCGCTTCCGTACGGATCATGCTGGGGTGTACGTCGTTGATCGCTTTTATAAACGTATCAAAGGGGACGGTTTTAAATTCTGGAAGCAGCGCGGACATTTTTTCGTAAATTGGTGTCCAAAAGTGTGGGTTTCTGCCGAGGATATTTTCGTAAAAGCGGGACTGGCTTTCGTGAAGTCCCATCATATTGATCTGGGCTGCGGCAGTATGCCAGAAATCCTTATCGACATTTTGCTCGAAGATTGCATGACCGCCCTCGTGAATGGCGGAGAATATCGAAGAAATCGGATTGTCGGCATAATAGTGGTTTGTTACGCGGACATCGCCGGGGCAGAGCGTTGTCGTAAAGGGATGCATACTCTCGGCAACCGCGCCGCAGTCAAAGGAAAAACCGATATAAGAAAGCAGCAGCTCCTGGACCTTTTTCTGAGCATCCGGGTCAAAGGTCTGCTGCAGGGCAGACAGATCCGGTTTGGGAGCTGCCTCGATTTTGGCAAGCAGCGGAAGAAGTCCTTCTTTTAGTTCTGCAAAAATACGGTCGATCGTTTCCGTATCCATACCATCCTCAAAAAGACCGACCAAAAATTCATATACATCCTGATCTGGCTCCATGTAGTGGACATATTCTTTTGTCATGGAGATGACCTTATCCAGATGGGGCGCAAATACAGAAAAATCAGAAGCCTCCTTGGCTGCCTCCCAGGCTTTTTCGGAACGTGCCTTTTCTGTGACATATTCCGTGTAGAAGGCTTCCGGAATGCGCTTGAAGCGTTCGAAATCTCTCAGGTTTCGCCGGATCGTAAGCTGCATGGCGGGAGACAGCTGATCATATTCTTCGGGAGCAGAGAGCTTTTTTAACAGGCTGCCGTATTCGTCCGCCGTCGAAAGGCGGAAGGATTCCGTGGAAAAATAGCCTACCGCAGACAGCTTTGCTTCGATGCTGTCTTTTGGAGCTGCGGTCTGCAGGTCCCAGTAGAGCAGGGCAATCGCCTGATCGTATTGTTCGAGTCTGGTCTGATAGGCCTGAAATTGTTCGAGTGTCTGTGACATAACGTCCTCCTTACAGGATACTTTTTGGGTCGGACAGAAGTGCCGACCGTTTCTTTTTAAAGTATACCCTGAGAATAGCAAAAGAACAAGGCGGGAATGCCCTGTTCTTTTGCGTCAATAGAGATCAGCGCTTCAGCCAGCCCGCCGGAAGCTCATCCAGGGGTGCAGGCATCTGGAAGGTCTTACCGATCCTGGCAAATTCCTGCGCAAGATTTTCGTCCACCAGACCGGTTGTGGAAGGGGAGAGATTTAACATGAAGTTGACATTCTGGGGAAAATAATCCTTCATTTTGGAAAGTGCCCATTCTGCGTTTGTAACGGGCGTTGTCGGGTCTTCGTCTCTCCAGAACCATGTCTTTGTCAGTTTGTTGCAGCTGATGCCGGGACCGTTGAAGCTATGGTCGACTTCCTGACCGGCGGCGTTTTCATAAAATACAACGTCGGTACCGGATAATCCTTCCTGACAGCCGATGTTCATCAGCATACAGTCAGGCTGCAGAGATTTTACAAGATGGTCGAGCTCCTCGAAGGGAAGCATTTCATAGGAGGGACCACCCCAGGGAGCATTCCAGCCGTCTACGATCAGGAATGGGATTTCTCCATAGTTTGTAAGAAGCTCGGTCACCTGACCAAAGATTTTTTCTTTTTGCGCTGTTGTGCAGGATCTGTGACCGGTTTGAGCAGTCAGGTCGAGCACGGAAAAATACAGACCGGCAACAATTCCCTCGCTGCGGAACGCGTCCAGATAAGCGGCAACGACATCGGTTTTGTTTGTCGCATTTTTCACACAGTGATCGGTATAGTCGGAGGGCCAGAGATCGAAGCCCTCGTGGTGCTTGCTTGTCAGGGCAGCGAACTGGCAGCCGGCGCTTTTAGCGATTTTTGCCCATTGCTTGCAGTAGTCGGGAGCGGTCGGGTTAAAGTCTTTTTCATCAAACGGGAACTGCCTGGGCAGATCGCCGTTTTCATGGTCGTATTCCCAGTCGATGATGTCGGGGTTGTTGTGGAACTGGAAGGTTGCGCTGTTAAAATGGATAAACGTGCCAAAGCGCAGATTGATAAATTTTTTCTGCAGAGCTTCTAACTGTGTCATTGGATAAACTCCTTTCTGGTGTCTTGAAATGAATGGATTTGTTTTTCTCGGGCGAAATTGTATTGCCGCTGTCTGAACTTATCGTAGGATGAATTGGTAAAAAAGACAATAGAAAACTTAAAATAACAAAATATATATGATATAATCATAAAATAACAAAATTTTTGAAGCAAAAAGAAATGGAGAAAATATAGGGATGCAGTTTGGAAAGGGAATTCTTCCGGCAAAGGAATATTTATCGAACGGGCTTTTCAGCATACAGAATTGCTATTCGGAAGCGGAGAGCAGCTTCAATCAGCAGCTTCATTTTCATGATTTTTACGAGCTGTCGCTGATCTATGAAGGAAGCAGCCGGTTCCTGATCAACGGAAGCAGCTTCGTTGCGGCGGCAGGCAGCCTGCAGCTGATTCGACCATCGGATTATCACAGACAGATGACGGATACAGGGGAATATATCCGCTACTATAACCTGATTTTTCGGCAGGAGGTGTTATCGAACGTATTGTTGGATGCGCTGGAAGAAGTGGTAGAACCGTTTTGCTTTCAGATGCAGGAAAAGGAAATGCAGAAGATGACACAGCTTTTGCTGGAATTAAAAAGAGAGCAGGAAGAAAAAGAAGCGTTCTGGGAAAAAATGTCTGCGGATCTGATCGAAAAAATCTGTATTTTGATTCTGCGAAAAAGCCCGAAGAAACGGCAGGCAAAGGAGGAAGAAATCCCTGAGGCGGTGCGCAGGTCGCTGGTTTTTGTACGGCAGCATTACCGGGAAAAAATCAGGCTGTCGGATGCGGCGCAGAAGGCAGGATTGTCGGAATCGTATTTTTCTTCCGTATTCCATGCCTGTATGGGCGTAACCTTTTCCGAATATATGCTCAATTACCGCCTGTCTCTGGCAAAACGGATGCTGGAGGAGGGAAACATATCCTCTAAGGAAGTATGTGCGGCGTGCGGATTCTTTTCCTATTCTTATTTTCTGACGGCATTTCGTCAAAAATATGATATATCACCGGGCACCTTGGCACGCAGCTGTCAAAATGCGATACAAAAAACTTACAAATAGGACGATATTGTATAATATAACAAAAGAAGAAACAAAAAAGTCAAGGATTTTGTTGACATTTTCAGATGAAAGGGGTATCTTTTAAGAAAAAAGAAAAACTGTCCGATAGGACAGGAGGGGTGACAATCATGCAGACAGCAACAAAAAAAGAGACAGCACTTGGAATCAGACAGATGGCGATGATCGGTGTGATGACAGCGGTGACCTGTATAGCGGCTCCGTTTTCCATTCCGATCCCGGTCAGCCCTGTTCCGCTTTCCCTGACAACCTTTATTTTGTATCTTTCCGTTTACATTCTGGGCACCAGAAATGCATTCATCAGCTATGTGATCTATCTGCTTCTGGGTCTGGTGGGACTTCCGGTATTTTCCGGTTTTTCCGGTGGCTTTGCAAAGCTTGCAGGACCGACTGGAGGATATCTGATCGGCTTCCTGTTCATGATCCCGCTGACCGGTATTCTGTTTGAGAAGACCGGCAAAAGCTTCTGGAAACAGTTCGGTGCGATGGTTCTGGGAACGCTGGTATGTTACCTGTTCGGTACCGTATGGCTTTGCCTGCAGCTGAACTTAGACTTCATCGGAGGTCTTGGTGTGGGGGTTATCCCTTACCTGCCCGGTGATACTGCAAAGATTATTTTAGCAGCACTGATCGGACCTGTGATCGTAAAAGCGTTAAAACGGGCGGAATAAGAAGAATCCCGAGAGGAAGATTTTTCCCTGCGGCAGCTCGCAAAAGCGAGAATCCCGGAGGCGGACGTCAAAAGCGTTCGCCTCTTTTTCTTGCATATTTTTCATCGAACTGCTATGTTTATAGATGGCGCAGCTGCCGCATACAAAAGCAATTGAGGAGAAACTGGCATGAAAAAAGACGATATGATTATGAAAATGGGGATTGTCCATATCCTGGATTCTGTGGTTGGAATGCCGGTGCTTTCGGACTGTCCGATCGATATGGGTTCGAATCTGTGCGATTTTTTAAAGGCTCATATTGAAAAATTTACAGAGAGCGACGATATGAAGGTCTGCCAGTTTTCTGACGAATCTGAGGTGATGGGGCTGATCCAGAACTGTAACGCCGAAAATTTTGTCCAGACGAGCAGGGCATTGTGTGAAAAGCTCTATGGGATCATGAATTCGAATATCGATATTCCGGCGGCGGACGTTGCGGTTGTCGTTTTTTCTGCGGAGGGCGTCAATTATTTCGGATTTTTGAAATTAAATTATAAAACTTCCTATACCCATGCGACGAAGGCTACCGAAACCGGAGAAAATTTAAACGATATCATTTTACAGAAAGCGATCCTGCCGTCTGCCGGACAGAAGCTTTCTGAGGCATTTTTAGTGAATCTGTCGAATGGAGAAATTTTGCTGACAGAGAAAAAATTCGAAGTAAATGGTGAAAAAAAGCTGTACTTTTCCGAACTGTTTCTGGAATGTCATGCACCGATGTCTCAGAAGACAAAGCTGGATATCGTGACAAAAGCAGTGGAACAGGTCAACAAAAAATACTATGGAGATGAGGACACCCGGCGAAAGATGGAAGTCAAGCAGGCGATCTATGATGAGCTGGAGGAAAAGGGGAGCCTGGAGGTCGAAGCGGTCAAGGAGAAAGTTTTTAAGGACAGTCCGCAGATGCAGGCAGACCTGGAGGAAAAGCTGGAAAAATATAACATGGAAAAAGAAATTGTCAGGCCCAAGAGCGAGGCGACGATCAAAAAGTTCCAGAAGCAGCATCTGACGACGGACACTGGCATCGAAATCACGATTCCGATGGAAGAATATAAGGACCCCGAGAAGGTAGAATTTATCACAAATCCCGACGGGACGATTTCCGTGCTGATCAAAAATATCGGGCATTTGAGCACCAGATAAAAAATGCCCTGATAAGTACCTTCCAACGTGAAAGCTTTTACGCTTTTGTTCCTAAAAAAGACCACAACAAAGCGTGCAGTGGGCTTGAAAAGCGTTTCAAAAGTAGTATGATAAAGAAAAAAGGGAAAATGGAGGAATCATTGTTATGGCAAGAAAAGTAGTGCTGGCAGGCGCATGCAGAACAGCAATCGGCGTAATGGGAGGAACTCTTTCCAAAACTCCTGCACCGGATCTGGGCACTGTTGTAATCAAAGAAGCCCTGAAAAGAACCGGAATCAAACCGGAGCAGGTAGATGAAGTATATATGGGCTGTGTCATTCAGGCAGGTCTTGGCCAGAACCCTGCAAGACAGGCAGCAGTCAACGCAGGGATTCCGGTAGAGGTTCCTGCAACTACGATCAACGTACTGTGCGGCTCCGGCATGCACTGTGTAAACCTGGCTGCCAAGCTGATTGCCTCCGGTGATGCGGATATCATCGTAGCTGGCGGTATGGAAAATATGTCCATGGCTCCTTATCTTCTGTATAATGCAAGATTCGGTTACAGAATGGGCGCTGGAAAGATGGATGATGCGCTGATCCGCGATGCCCTGACGGATGCATTCGGCGGCTATCATATGGGTATTACTGCTGAAAATATTGCAGAAGACTGGGGACTGACCAGAGAGCAGCTGGATGAGTTTGCAGCATGGAGCCAGCAGAAGGCACAGAAAGCGATTGCAGAGGGCAAGTTCAAGGACGAGATCGTTCCGATGGAAGTAAAACAGAAAAAACAGACCGTTGTATTTGATACTGATGAGGGACCCAGACCGAATGTAACGGCAGAGAGCATCAGCAAGCTACGTCCTGCATTCAAAGAGGGTGGTGTCGTAACCGCCGGCAATTCTTCCGGTATCAACGATGCAGCGGCAGCGCTGATCGTTATGAGCGAAGAAAAGGCAAAGGAGCTGGGCGTAAAGCCGATGGCTACCTGGGTAGCAGGCGAGCTGGCAGGCGTAGAACCCCGCATCATGGGTATTGGACCGGTTGCAGCAACCCGCAAGGTAATGAAGAAAGCCGGCTACGAAATCGGCGACTTCGACCTGATTGAGGCAAACGAAGCATTCGCAGCACAGTCTGTAGCAGTTGCGCATGACCTTGGCTTCAACAACGATATCTTAAACGTCAACGGCGGAGCAATCGCCCTTGGTCATCCGGTAGGAGCATCCGGCTGCCGTATTCTGGTAACCTTACTTCATGAGATGGAAAAGAGAGATGCAAAGAAAGGTCTTGCTACTCTTTGTGTTGGCGGCGGCATGGGCTGTGCAGCGATCGTAGAGCGCGAGTAAGACAAAAAACTTCGATAACCTTCCAGATGTTTTGGATAGAATTTCATAACAAAATTTCAAAAACGGTTCTGCTGAGCTCTATAGAGTTGGCAGGACCGTTTTTGCCGTGGGTTAGAAAAAACTTCCGGACTGGATTTTGCTGTAGCAGAGGGAAACCATGCGCCTGAAAATCCCTGCATGTTCTTCTGGCACGGAATCTGAAAGTGTGCTAAAATATTTGTATACTGCGATTTTTATCGGAATGGAGAAGTTAATTTATGGCAAATACTGAAAAGGTCCGTTTAAATAAATATCTTTCCCAGGCTGGCATCTGTTCGAGAAGAGAAGCGGATGTCCTGATCGAAGGGGGAAAAGTGTCTGTGAATGGCAAGATTGCAGATCCGGGTATGCGGGTCAACGATCTGGACGAAATTACAGTTGAGGACAAACCGGTCGGACACCGGGAGAAAAAGGTGGTGCTGGCTTATTACAAGCCGGTTGGAGTGACCTGCACAGAAAAGGACAAGCATGCCCAGATCACGATCCGTGATGTCGTCGAATATCCGGTGCGTGTAACCTATGCAGGACGCCTGGACAGAGATTCGGAAGGCCTTTTACTGCTGACAAACGACGGTGACTTAATCAATGGTCTGATGCGTGCGGCCAACTTTCACGAAAAGGAGTACCTCGTCCGCGTCAATAAGCCCATTAGCCGGGATTTCCTCAAAAAAATGTCGGACGGTATGCTGTTAAAGGATTTAAATGAGCGTACCCGTCCCTGCTTTGTAAAGGAAGAAGGAAAATTTGTCTTCCGTATTATCCTGACGCAGGGCTTAAACCGCCAGATCCGCCGGATGTGCAAGACCCTCGGCTATGGCGTTCTAAGCATCAAACGTGTGCGTGTGGCAAATATTCTGCTGGGGAAATTAAACCCGGGCGATATTCGTGCAGTCACCGGTGCAGAGTTAAAAGAGCTGTACTATGAAGTTGGGAAAAATGCCAGCCGTCCGGCGCGTCCTGCATGGGAAAAGGAACGGCAGCCTGCTGCGAAAAAAGAAGCTCAGTCCGGTATGGTGACGTTGGGGGAAAAGGGGCGTGCGTCGAATGCAGGAATGCAGCGCAGCGGGCAGAATCCGGCTCACCGAAATGCAGGTGGCTACGCAAAAACGGCTGATCGCAGGCAAGGTACAGACGGTGCTCGCAAAGCAGAGCAGCGCGGTACCTACCGGAGTACCGCTGACAGCCGCACAAATGGTACCTACCGGAGTGCCACCGACAGCCGAACGAATGGTACCTATCGGAGTGCCACCGACAGCCGCACGAATGGTACCTATCGGAATGGTTCCGGATCCGGACAGACAGGAGCACAGAAAAAAACGATATGAATGATACAGACAGAATGAAAGAACTGGTCTCGAAGTTGAATGAGGCTTCAAAATCCTACTATGCCGAAGACCGGGAAATCATGAGTAATTTAGAATATGACAGGCTCTACGACGAGCTGGTTGCCCTGGAAGAAAAGACCGGAGTTGTGCTGGCAGCGAGTCCGACCCAATCGGTTGGTTATGAAGCAGTAGACGAACTTCCCAAAGAGCGTCACGAAAGCCCGATGCTTTCCCTTGGAAAAACGAAAAGCCGGGAAGAACTGGCAGACTGGCTGGGAGATCAGAAAGGTTTGCTTTCCTGGAAGCTGGACGGTTTGACCATCGTGTTGACGTACCGGGACGGAAAGCTGTTTAAGGCGGTCACGAGGGGAAATGGCGAAATTGGCGAGGTCATCACGCCGAACGCCAAAACCTTTGTTAACGTGCCGCTGCAGATCCCGTATCAGGGAGAGCTGATCCTGCGGGGAGAAGCGGTCATTACCTATGCGGATTTTGAAAAGATCAACGGCGAAATCGAAGACGTGGACGCTCGGTACAAAAATCCGAGAAACCTCTGCTCCGGTTCCGTGCGCCAGCTAAACAGCCAGATCACTGCGCAGCGAAAGGTGCATTTTTTCGCATTTGCACTGGTGCGTGCAGATGGTGTGGATTTTAAAAACTCAAGGGAAGAACAGTTTATATTCTTACAGAAGCAGGGCTTTGAAACGGTAGAATATAAAGCGGTAACTGCGGACACAATGCAGGAGGCAGTTGCCTGGTTTGAAGAAAAAATCACAGATTATCCGGTTCCGTCCGACGGGCTGGTACTGCTTTTGGACGATATCGCTTACGGAGAGTCACTTGGAAGAACGGCAAAGTTTCCGCGCAATGCCATTGCATTTAAATGGGCGGACGAGCAGGCGGAGACGACGCTGCGCGAGGTGGAGTGGAGCGCGAGTCGTACCGGACTGATTAACCCGGTTGCGATTTTTGACCCTGTGGAGCTGGAGGGGACAACCGTAAGTCGTGCCAGCGTTCACAATGTCAGCATTGTCAAAGAGTTAAAGCTCGGCATCGGCGACCGGATTACAGTCTATAAGGCAAACATGATTATCCCGCAGATCGCAGAAAATCTGACCAAAAGCGGTACGCTGGAAATTCCCTGCACCTGTCCGGTCTGTCAGGGAGAGACCCGGATTGTAAAAGAAAACGATACGGAGACGTTAGTCTGCCCGAACCCGGACTGCGATGCCAAAAAGATCAAATCTTTTACGCTGTTTGTCAGCCGGGACGCGATGAATATCGACGGACTTTCCGAAGCGACGCTGGAAAAATTTCTGGCGGAGGGCTTTTTGCATACCTATGCGGATCTGTTCCATCTGGACAGACACCGGGATGCGATTATGCAGATGGACGGCTTCGGCGAAAAATCGTATCAGAATCTCGAAGCGAGCGTTGAAAAAGCGAGACATACAAATCTTGCACGCCTGATTTACAGCCTTGGAATCCCGAATATCGGAATTGCCAATGCACGGATGATTTGTCGGGAATATAAAAATGATCTGGACAAAATGCTCGCTGCACCTGCAGAAGAGCTGGCGGCGATGGATGGCGTAGGACCTGTTATCGCAGGCGCGTTTGTGGATTTTTTTGCCCAGGAAAAAAATAGAACTGCGCTGGAGCTTTTATTAAAGGAAGTGGAGCTGGAGCAGGAAACCTTTTCAGAAGAAGCCCTGCCGCTTTCCGGGCAGTCCTTTGTTATTACGGGCAGCCTGAACCACTTTGAAAATCGCAGTGCCTTAAAGGAAAAGATCGAAGCCCTCGGCGGAAAGGTAACCGGAAGCGTGACGGGCAAAACCGTCTGTCTGATCAACAATGACAGTACCTCCAATTCCGCCAAAAATAAAAAAGCGCGGGAGTTGGGCATAGCTGTACTGACAGAAGAAGAGTTTATGAAGCAGTATCTGGAAAAATAACCGTCCGGACGAATTTATTCAAAAGAAGCGCCGCACAGCGGCAGGAAAGTGAGAGAGAAAATGCCGATTAAAATACAGAGTGATCTGCCTGCCAGAGAGATTCTGGATAATGAAAATATTTTCGTGATGGACGAATATCGTGCGATGCACCAGAATATCCGCCCATTGCAGATCTGTATTCTGAATCTGATGCCGGTCAAACAAGATACGGAGCTGCAGCTTCTTCGGTCGCTGTCCAATACGCCGCTGCAGGTGGACGTGACCTTTATGAAAATGAACAGCCATCTGTCTCTGAATACCTCTGCAACACATCTGAATAAATTTTACGATACGTTTGATGATTTGAAATCCAACAAATACGATGGCCTGATCATCACGGGTGCGCCGGTGGAACAGATTCCTTTCGAAGAGGTGGATTACTGGAAAGAACTCTGCGAAATTATGGAGTGGTCAAAGACCCACGTCCATTCCACGTTCCACATCTGCTGGGGCGCTCAGGCAGGTCTGTATTACCACTTCGGACTCGACAAACGCCTGTTGCCGGAAAAGCTTTTCGGGGTATTTGAACACCGTGTGTTAAACCGCAAAGAGCCGCTGGTGCGCGGATTTGACGACGTTTTCTGTATCCCCCACAGCAGACATACCGAAACGCCTGCAGCGTTGATCCATGCCTGCAAAGAGCTGACCGTTATGGCGGAATCGGACAAAGCGGGAGTGCTTTTATGTATGACCGAGGGTGGACGCCAGATTTTCGTTATGGGACATCCGGAATATGATCGTTACACGCTGGATGGAGAGTACAAGCGCGATCGCGACAAGGGACTGCCGATCCATGTGCCGGAAAACTATTACCCGGAGGACAACCCGGAGAAGAAACCGTTACTTTCCTGGCGTGCGCACTGCAACGGATTGTATACGAACTGGCTAAATTATTACGTATATCAGACCACTCCGTATGATATTCGGGAGATTTGAGAAAATAAGGGTGGAAATGATTCATCCCTTTGCGAAAAAGGGATTAGTTGTTTACTTTTTGAAAAAAATAGCTTATAATCAACTATGAATGAAAAAATGCTGTAGAAATACAAGAAGGAGAAGGATTATGGAAATTTCAGCTTTACAGAAAGCCAGATATGAGTATGCTCCGAAGCTTCCCGGCATGCTGAGACACGGCATTGCAGATATCTGCGTTAAGGAAGGCGAAGAGACTCAGAGCGTTGCAGATCAGGAGAAGATCAAAGCGCTGTTCCCCAATACCTACGGTAAAAAGGAGATCACTTTCCAGAAAGGTGCGAACACTTCCGTTGCGAAGAAGCAGGTTGTAGGCGTTATCCTTTCCGGCGGACAGGCTCCTGGCGGACACAACGTTATCTGCGGTTTATACGATGCATTAAAGGCAACCAACCCGGAGAACGTACTGTACGGCTTCAAGAACGGTCCGAGCGGTCTGATCGAAGACGATTATCTTGTTTTTGATGACGAGTATATCAATGCATACAGAAACACAGGCGGTTTCGATATCATCGGTTCCGGCAGAACCAAACTGGAGACTCAGGAACAGTTCGCAATCGCTGCTGAAGTCTGCAAGAAGCATGGCATCACCGCAATCGTTATCATCGGTGGCGACGATTCCAACACAAACGCAGCTGTACTGGCTGAGTACTTCGCTGCAAACAACACCGGCGTACAGGTAATCGGCTGCCCGAAGACCATCGACGGCGACTTAAAGAACGAAGATATCGAGTGCTCTTTTGGTTTCGATACCGCTGCAAAGACCTACAGCGAAGTAATCGGTAACATCGAAAGAGATGCAAACTCCGCTAAGAAATATTGGCACTTCATTAAGGTTATGGGCCGCAGCGCTTCCCATGTTGCTCTGGAGTGCGCACTGGAAACCCAGCCGAATATCTGCCTGATTTCCGAAGAAGTTGCAGCAAAGAAGATGTCCCTGTCCCAGATCGCTGACTATATCGCTGATTCTGTAGCAAAGAGAGCAGCAAAGGGCATGAACTTCGGTGTTGCAATCATCCCTGAAGGCGTTGTAGAATTCGTTCCTGAGTTCTCCGCACTGATCGCTGAGATCAACGAGCTGTTAGCAGGCAGCAAGGCAGATGCGTTCAATGCACTTCCTACCTGGAAAGAAAAATATGCGTTCATCGAAAACGGTCTGTCTAAAGAATCCATGGCTGTATTCGCAATCCTGCCGGAAGGCATTCAGCAGCAGCTGTTCCTGGAGAGAGATCCTCACGGCAACGTACAGGTTTCCCTGATCGAGTCCGAGAAGCTGTTCTCCGCTCTGGTAGCTGACAAGCTGGCTGAGAGAAAGGCTGCAGGCACATACAACGGTAAGTTCAATGCACTGCATCATTTCTTCGGTTACGAAGGAAGATGTGCATTCCCTTCCAACTTCGATGCAGACTACTGCTACTCACTTGGTTACAACGCATTCATGCTGATCCAGTATGGTTACAATGGTTACCTTTCCAAGGTTTCCAACCTGTCCAAACCGGCAGCTGAGTGGGTTGCAGGCGGTATGCCCATCACCAAGATGATGAACATGGAGAGAAGACATGGCGAAGACAAGCCTGTTATCCGTAAGGCTCTGGTTGAGCTGGATGGCAAGCCCTTCAAATACTTCGAGGCACACAGAGAAGAGTGGTCTGAGAACACCTGCTATGTATATCCGGGTGCAATCCAGTACTACGGACCTGCAGAGGTTTGTGATATCACAACCAAGACTCTGGCTCTGGAGAAGGGCGAATAATTCCCTCGACTTCAAAAATCAACAATAGAATGCACGCTCTGCGAGCATTCTATTGTCATGAATAAAGAGCGCCGCAAGACGTATACGGCAGAATGTGCTTTGCGTACATGCTGCTGATAGAAAAACTGCCGCACATCAGATGAGAGATCATCCGGGTGCGGCAGTTTTTTATTTCATAGGAAAATGCGTCCTATGAAATAAAAACGCGCTACGAGG
>OMDK01000327.1_pt1 | contig 24918 bp, 22 predicted proteins | sample 1645201 | NCBI WGS metagenome assembly OMDK01 (sample SAMEA103958151, study PRJEB25191) | human gut metagenome
TCGGGTTCCATCGAACCCCATGCCGACAGGAAAAAGCAGATGCCGGCGAATATCAGCGAACGCTTGCGGCCGAAGCGGCTTGCGAAGAATCCTGATACGGCGCTGCCGAAGATGCAGCCGATGAGAGCACTCGAACTGGTGAAGCCGTGCATGAAGTCGGAGTACTGAAAGTCGGCAGCCCCTTTGAAGAACGCCTGTAGTCCCTTCTCTGCACCCGAAATCACAGCCGTGTCGTAGCCGAAGAGCAGTCCGCCCAACACCGCCACCATGACGATAGAGATGAGATATGACCTGCTGCCGTTTTCCTGCCAGGCCACATTCTGTTGTGTCTGTTTCATTTTGTTTTTTGTTTTACGTAGGTTAGTTCGTTATTATGAGGCAAAGGTAATGTTTATTGTTCGAAAAACATAATGTATTGAGCAGAATAATTATGAAAAACGTTTCCGTAGCATCGATAATCCACTTGTTTTGGCATTTTTTACACCATAAAACAAACTGTCATGTTCCTTTTTGCCGATGTTTTAAAAATAAGTCGATAATTTTGCGTAAATTTGCATCCACGGAAAAGCCGACGTTTCCATACACGGTGGTGTGGTAGCGCAGACAGGCTTTCCGTTATATAGGCAAGATGAAATTCAGAGACGTTATAGGACAGGAAGAAGCCAAGCGGCAGCTGCTGCAGCTCGTCGCCGAAGGCCGTGTGCCCCATGCCATGCTATTCTGTGGCCCGTTGGGATGCGGCAAGATGGCGCTTGCCATGGCTTTTGCCTCATTCCTGCTCGGAGAGCGTGACGACGATGATGCCGACCAGCATGCCGCCGCAGCAGCCATGCCGCCGCTAACCGCCGACAAGCGCCGCAGCGCTGAGGCGATGCTTGCCAAATGGGGACATCCCGACCTGTTCTTCTCATATCCCGTGATAAAACCTGCCGGCACTTCGTCAGAACACAAGATGGAAAGTGATGATTTTGCCCGGCAATGGAACGAGATGATATGCAAGTCGCCGTATTTCTCAATGGCCAACTGGCTCACTGCCATGGGTGCCGCCAACCAACAGCCGATTATCGGAGTGGGAGAGAGCAATGCGCTCGTACGTAAACTCAGCATGAAGTCGAGTCAGGGCGGATACAAGGTGTGCATAATATGGTTGCCGGAGAGGATGAATGCGCCAACAGTATGCTGAAGCTGATAGAGGAGCCGCCACACCAGACCGTGTTCATAATGGTTTGTGAGGAACCGGAGAAACTCCTTGAAACTATCCGCAGCCGTACTCAGCGGTTCGACTTCAAGCGCATAGACACTCCGTCGATGGAGCAGACGCTCATAGACAAACGATATGTGGCGCCCGATATGGCCCACCGCATAGCGAGAGTGGCAAACGGCAACTGGCTTGCCGCAGAGGCAGAACTTGATGCAGGCAACGAGAACAGACTCTTTCTCGACATGTTCATAATGCTCATGCGACTGGCATATATGCGCAAGATAAAAGACCTGAAGAAATGGAGCGAAGCGGTGGCGGGATACGGAAGAGAACGACAGAAGAGTATGCTCGCATATTTCGGAAGACTCATAAGAGAGAATTTCATGTATAACTTCCATAAACCCGAACTCAACTACATGACTGCCGAAGAGGAGAACTTCTCGAAGAATTTCGCCCGTTTCATCAACGAGGCGAATGTGGTGGAGCTGTCGGAACTCTACGAGCGTGGAATACGCGACATCGGACAGAACGCAAATGCCAAGATCGTGTTCTTCGACATCGCGCTGAAGACAATCGTGCTGCTCATACAGAAATGACATTCCGGATGGGAAGCACGGACAATATATATACACACACAATATTTTATTAATAAAGAAAAGAGAATTACGATATGGACTTCAAGAATATGAAATTCACCGTTGGCGACGGTTGTTCTCGCGGACTCTGCCGAAGAGGTTGCGGAAGGCAGGACCGCCAGCTGAATACATACGACTGGCTTGCTGATGTGCCGGGAAATGCCGAGAGCACAGACCTTGTTGAGGTGCAGTTCAAGAACACCCGAAAGGGATATTACCATAATGTCAATGCCCTCGATCTGAAGAAGGGCGATGTGGTGGCTGTGGAGGCAAGTCCGGGTCATGATATCGGAGTGGTGACGCTCACGGGAAAGCTCGTGAAACTGCAGGTCAAGAAGGCGAACCTCAAGTCTATGGACGACATCAAGCGCATATATCGCATAGCGAAACCAGTGGATATCGACAAATGGCGCGAGGCGAAGAGCCGCGAACACGGCACCATGATTCAGAGCCGACAGATAGCCAAAGACCTCAACCTGCAGATGAAAATCGGTGATGTGGAGTATCAGGGCGACGGCAACAAGGCGATTTTCTATTATATCGCCGATGAGCGAGTGGACTTCCGCCAGCTTATCAAGGTGCTTGCCGAGACTTTCCATGTGCGTATCGAGATGAAACAGATCGGAGCCAGACAGGAAGCAGGACGCATCGGCGGAACAGGACCTTGCGGCAGAGAACTGTGTTGCGCCACATGGATGAAGAACTTCGTGTCGGTGAGCACAGGAGCAGCCCGATATCAGGACATCTCGCTCAATCCGCAGAAGCTCGCAGGAATGTGTGCCAAACTGAAATGCTGTCTCAACTATGAGGTGGACAGCTACATAGAGGCAGGCCGCAAATTGCCGAGCCGCGAAGTGGTGCTGCAGACTATGGATGGCGACCACTTCCTCTTCAAGACAGATATCCTGGCAGGTCTTGTGACATATTCCACCGACAAGCGCCTCGCAGCAAACCTCGTGACAATCACCGCTCAGCGCGCACTCGAGATTGTGGAGATGAACAGGCGGGGAGAAAAGCCTGACTCGCTCAGCGACAGCGATGAGCCTATGACGGAGAACCATCAGGTGGACCTTCTGGCAGGCGAGAGTCTCACGAGATTTGACAAGGCAAAGAAAAAGAAGAAACAGAAGTCGCGTGGCAACAAAGCTCAGGACAACAAGGATGCTAAGGCTGCAAACGCCAACAACCAACAGCCTGCAAACAACCAGCAAGGAGGCAACCAGCAGGCTTCAGCCGAGAACAGGAAGCAGCGCCGGGCAGAAGGCAAGCAGCAACGTCAGGAGGACAAGCCACAGCAGCAACGTCAGGAGGGCAAGCCGCAACAACGCCAAGAGGGTAAACAACAGCAGCGCCCTGATAACAAGCCACAGCGTGACGCCAAACCTCAACGCCCTGATGCTAATGGCGACCAGCAGAAACCGCAGGACGACCGTCAGAGGCAGCGCGGACCTAAGCAGCAGAGGAATGGTGGAAACGGAAACGGCGGACAGCGTCGTCGTCAGGGAAAACCTAACACTCCCCAACAGCCGAAGCAGGAGAAAGCCAATGACGGCGGCAACCAGTAAAAATAACGACAACGCAGATATGCACTTCAGACACACCATATTATATATAATGACATTCGCCGCAGTAATAGTGGCGAATGTCTTTGCATCATGCACTACCGACACCGTGTATGACACCTACGACCATACGCCGCTATCAGGCTGGGAGAAGAACGACACCCTGTCTTTCGACGTTCCCAAGATGAAGCAGGCTGGTGTATACTCTCAGTCTCTGGGCGTCAGGATGACGGAGATATTCCCGTTCACGAGCGTCAGTCTGATAGTGCAGCAGACGGTATATCCTTCCGGCAAGGTGGTTACCGACACCATCAAGTGTCCTATCACCGACAGCAGAGGAAATTTTCTCGGCGATGGTGTCAGTGCATACCAATACTCTTTCCCCATCCGTGAGATATCTCTCAACAAAGGCGACTCGCTGCATATCTGTGTGCGCCACAACATGAAGAGGGAGATACTTCCCGGTGTGTCAGACATCGGCGTGAAGATAGTGAAGAGATGATGGAGAATCTGATATGGAATTTCAGGATAAACAAAATCCTCTCTTCTAAAAAATCCAATTAAGCCCTAATGAACGTTTAGGGTTAAAACATAATGACCGATTGCTGTTTAGTGCGCAATCGGTCATTTTTTTTCTTATGTCATTGAATATTATTTCGGCATATTCCTTGCCGCATCGATTCTCAGGAAGATGAAAAGGAGAATCGTGAATCCCCATAGCGACGATCCTCCGTAGCTGAAGAACGGCAGCGGAATACCGATTACAGGCGTCAGTCCCAACACCATTCCCACGTTGATGAAAACATGGAAGAGGAAAACGCTCAATACGCAATAGCCATACACCCTGCCGAAACGGAACGGTTGTCGCTCCGCCATCTTTATCAGTCTGATGATGAGGGCGAGGAACAATAGCAATACTCCTGCCGACCCTACGAATCCCTCCTCTTCGCCAACGGTGCAGAAGATAAAGTCGGTGTCCTGCTCCGGCACGAATTTCAATTTCGTCTGTGTTCCGTTCAGAAATCCCTTGCCCTTCAGTCCGCCAGAACCGATGGCTATCTCGCTCTGGTGAACATTGTAGCCGGCACCCTTCAGGTCTTCATCGAGACCAAGCAGCACGTTGATGCGCACACGCTGATGAGGCTCCATCACATTGTTCAATACGTAGCTTGCAGAATAGAAGAATGCCACTGAACCGACGGTGAACAACAGGATAAGGAAATAGTTGCGCATCCTCGTATACAACGCCTGGTATAGCAGATAGCCGATGAGAATCAGCGTAACTGCGAGCTGTACGTAAACGATATTGAAAGGCAACACGAATTCTGCGAACAGTACCGACAGCACCGTAGCACCCACTGAATAAGCTATGATGAGCCACGACTTGTGTTTGTCTTTGCAGTATGTGCGCACCATGCCGGCTGTGAATATCTGTACCAGCAGCAACACGACGAACGGTCCGATAGGAGTGGGCGAGGGTTCGATGAGAGTCTCGCCGTATCTGATTCCCACAACGAAATACACCACCATCGCTACTCCTGTGAACAATACGCTGCCCGGCATTCCCTCACGATAGAACATCAGGAAGAAAGACAGGTATACCAATGCAGAACCCGTTTCCTTCTGTGCCACGATGAAGAGCATCGGCAGCAATACGATGCCGCAGGCAGTGGCGAAGTCGCGCCAGCGGTGTATGTCGAAACCATAGGTGCTCATGAATTTCGCCACGGCAAGGGCAGTGGCAAACTTGGCGAACTCTGCCGGTTGCAGTCGCAGCGGACCGAGCACGAGCCACGATCTCGATCCTTTGATTTCGTGTGGGTTGAATATCGTGGCAAAGAGCAGCAGGAGCAACACCATATATATCACGTAGGCGAAGGTGTCGTAGAACTTGCTGTCGAGCATCAGCAACACGAAGCCCAGTGCTATCGAAGTGCCTATCCATACTATCTGCATGCCGGAGCGGGCACCCAGTGAGAATATGTCGTTGTCGCCATAGGTGTAGCTCGCTCCGCATACGCTGATCCATCCGAAGCAGAGCAGTGCCACATAGATTATTATCGTCCACCAGTCCAGAGAGCGAAGCACGCTCGGTTGTTTATCTGTCACTTGAGCCATAAGCTATACGTCTGTGTTGGAATGCCTCTGCCTCTTTCTCAGAAGAAGGCGACAGCTTTCCGTTAATATACTGTTCCATCATCAGTCCGCCGATAGGTACACCGTAGTCGGCTCCCCATCCTCCGTTCTCCACGTAGACGGCGATGGCAATCTTCGGTTTGTTCATAGGGGCGAAGCCCATGAATACGGAGTGGTCGTGGCCGCGGTTCTGGGCTGTACCGGTCTTTCCGCAGGCTTCGAATGGCAGACGGGAGAGCATCTTGCAGGTGCCGTCCAATGCCGACTTCCTCATTCCCGCCACGATATATTCGTACGACCGGTGGTTTGCCTTGGTGTAGTGGCGCTCTCTGAATTCCGGTTTGAGATACTCGCCCTTCACCTTCTTCACCACGTGTGGCGTATAGAAGAATCCTCTGTTGGCGATTGTCGCTCCCAGATTGGCAATCTGGAGCGGGGTGAGGTTCACCTCGCCCTGTCCGATGCTGATACTGATTACCGTCAGTCCGTTCCACGATCCCTTGTATGCCTTGTCGTAGAACTGTGCGTTTGGAATCAGTCCGCGTTTCTCTCCCGGCAGGTCTATGCCCAGTTTATATCCGAATCCCATGCTCACCATGTAGTCGCGCCATGTGTTCATGGCATCCTGCACGGTTTTGTATCTCTTTCTGTTGCCCAGCATATAATACAGTCCCCAGCAGAAATATCCGTTGCATGAAGTGCCTATTGCCGGCACTATGGATAACGGTGAGGCGTGTCCGTGGCATCCCACATGGAGTCCGCGGAACGAGAATCCGTGATGGCATGGGAAAGCCGTGGATGGCGACACGATGCCTTCGGTCAGGAACGTCAGGCCCTGTGAAGTCTTGAAGGTGGAGCCCGGAGGATACTGTCCCATGATTGAGCGGTTGAGCAACGGACGGTAGGGGTCTTTCATCAGGTAGTGGTGCATCTTGCCTCTCATCCTTCCCGTCATCAGGCGTGGGTCGTAGCTTGGCGACGACACCATGCAAAGCACCTCTCCCGTGGCAGGCTCGATGGCAACGATACTTCCTATCTTGCCCTGCATCAGTCTCTCGCCGAGCGCCTGCAGCTGCAGGTCGATGCCGAGCGTGAGGTCCTTGCCGGCAATGGGCTTGGTGTCGAACTTGCCGTTCTGGTAGCTGCCCTGTATTCTACCGTGTGCGTCGCGCAGCAGGATATGCACTCCCTTGGTGCCGCGCAGCTCTTTCTCGTAGTATTTCTCTATGCCGAGCTTTCCGATATAGTCGCCTGCCTGGTAGTAGTCGTCGTCTTCGATGTCGGCGAGTGAAACCTCGCTCACATCGCCAAGCACGTGTGCGGCATAAGGATACATATATTGTCGGATGCTGCGCTTCTGTATGTAGAAACCGGGAAACCGGTATATCTTTTCCTGGAACACGGAGTTTTCCTCTGATGTCAGCTGGCTCATGAAGAGCTGCTGGGTGAATCTGGAGTAGCCGGGATTCTTTGAACGGTCTTTTATATCGTTCATCCTTTTTATGAAGAATTCCTTGGTAATGCCCAAGGCGTTGCAGAAAGCCATGGTGTCGAGGCGTCCGCTCTCCTCGTTCATTATCACCATTATGTCGTAGGCATGCTGGTTGTATACGAGGAGTTTGCCGTGGCGGTCGGTGATGGCGCCACGGGCGGGGAATTCTATTTTTTTCAGGAATGCGTTACTGTCGGCATTCTTCTTGTAGTCCTCACTCATGATCTGCAACACGAAGAGTCGTATGATGTAGATGATGATGATGCCTATGGCAACGCCGCCAATCACGTATTTCCTGTTTTCTAATCCGAAATCTTTGCTCATTTCTTGAAATTGTTGTTTCCTGCTCTTGTCAGTCTCTTCTCACGTTTTCCACCACGAGCACGAGCAATACAGTTATTATTGTGCTTCCCACGATGTTGTATATCCACTGCAGCCAGTTGAAGAAGTTGAAGGTCTCGAGTGTGAAGAATGTGATACAGAATATGAACACGAGTATCGATGTGTAGCTGATATACTTCACCGGACCGAGCGTGCGGAACGACGGTTTCAGGTCGTCCTGGTTGTCGTGTGCCACGAAGATGTTGAGCACGTATGGCTGTAGCAGCGACATGAGAGTCATTGAGGCTGCCGCCAGTCCGGGGGTGTTAGAGAAGATGTCTACACACAGTCCGATGACAAATCCCCAAAGTAGGTTTGCCCATTGCGGACAGAAGCGGTTGATGCGCAGCACGAGATATACGTAGAGTAGCGGAGTGGCGCATCCCAGCAGGTGTATGTTGTTGAGTACCAGCACTTGTGCCAGTACGAGTATTGTCAACAGGAGGATTCTTTTTATGATGTCGATGCTCATTATTTGTTCCTTTCCCTTTATTGGTGATAAAGTTGTCGTGGCGGTACCGCCTTGTTATTTCTTGCTGGTGTCTCTCGGTTTCAGCGAGTCTTGCGCCGCTTTCAGCAACAGAGCCTTGTCTTTGAGCGCACTGTTGTCTATCACGCACACGTGGCGCAGTTTGCCGAAGTCGGTTGAGAGTCTTAGCTGCACTCGGTATGAGAGTCCGTCGGAGGAGTTGAATACGTGGAGAATCTTGCCCACCATTATTCCTGGCGGGAATATCGACGAGTATCCGTTTGTCACCACGTAGTCGCCGAGGGCGAATCTGGCATGGCGCGGTACATCGTCAACATAGGCAATGTCGCTCGGCGTTCCCTTCCAGTGCAGGAAACCGAAATATCCCCTCTTGCGTATCATGACGCTGATGTTCGAGTTCACGTTTATCACCGGCAATACTATAGAGTAGTGATCAGATGCCATATACACCACTCCCACTACTCCCGTGCCGCATGCCACTCCCATGTCCTCGTGTATTCCGTCAGCTTTTCCCTTGTCTATGGTGATGAGGTTGTCTTCACGGTTTATGGTGCTCTGTATCACCTTCGCCGGAATGAGCTTGAAGCCGGCAAGCGCCTGTTTCTGACACTGTTCCATGGCGAGGGAGTCGCCGTGGTGGGTGGCGATGTATTGAGTGAGGGCTCTTACTTGCTGTTCGAGAATGAGGTTGCGCTCGCTGAGTTTTTTGTTGCTCTGCGACATGTTGAAGAATGTCGTTACTGAGGAGTTGTATTCATATACCTTTCCTGCCACGGCGTTTGCCGAGGAGAAGTATACGCTGCCCTGGAAATTGTTGAACCTGAACAGCAGCACGAAGCATATCACTTCGAGAAGGATGAATACGAACCAGTGGTTGTATTTCGCCAAGAAGGCAAGAAGATTGCGCATTGTGTATCAAAAGAAAAAAGGCAAGGCTGTAAAAAAGTAAAAGGACTCTCGCTAGTCAGCGCTGACTTTTTACTTTTCTACGGCACTATACCTTTTCGCTGTTAAATTGTATTTTGTATTTCTTTGTTATCTCATGAGGAATGAGAAGCGGTCAACGTTCTTCAACGCGATGCCGGCTCCCTTGGCAACACTGTGCAATGGATCCTCGGCGATGTGGAACTTGATGTTGATCTTGTCGGTCAGACGCTTGTCCAGACCGCGCAGCAGAGCGCCACCTCCCGTCAGGTATATGCCGTTCTTCACGATGTCGGCATAGAGCTCCGGCGGTGTGTTCTCAAGTGCTGAAAGCACGGCGTTCTCTATCTTTGCGATTGTCTTGTCGATGCAGTGGGCAATTTCCTGATAGCATACAGGTACCTCCATTGGCAGGGCGGTGATGCGGTTCGGACCATGTACCACATAGTCTTCCGGGCCTTCCTCGCCAAGGTCGGTGAGTGCGGAACCAACGTGTATCTTGATTCGCTCGGCCATACGCTCGCTCACCTTCACGTTGTGCTGACGGCTCATGTAGTCCTGGATGTCGGCTGTCAGGTCGTCGCCGGCGGTGCGGATGGAGTTGTTGGATACGATGCCGCCCAATGAAATCACGGCAATCTCGGTGCTGCCGCCACCGATGTCAACAATCATGTTACCCTCCGGAGCCTCCACGTCGATTCCGATACCGATGGCAGCTGCCATAGGCTCGAAAATCAGATATACGTCGCGGCCGTCGGCATGTTCTGCAGAGTCGCGCACGGCTCTCAGCTCAACCTCAGTAGAGCCTGAAGGCACGCCGATCACCATTCGCAGTGACGGCGAGAAGAGGCGGCTTCCTGTGTGTACCATCTTTATCAGTCCGCGCATCATCTGCTCACAGGCAGTGAAGTCGGCAATCACGCCGTCGCGTAGCGGACGGATGGTGCGTATGTTGTCGTGAGTTTTCTCATACATCATCTTGGCTTTTTCGCCAACGGCAATCATCTTGTCGGTGCGGCGGTCGAGAGCCACTACCGATGGCTCGTCAACTACTATCTTGTCATCACTGATGATGATAGTGTTGGCGGTACCCAAGTCCATTGCTATCTCTTGTATAAATGAAAAGAATCCCATATTCGTTCTTTTGCTTTTACCTTATTATATATATATTAAGTTTTTGCAAGCTTTCCCGCTTGTCCTGTCTGTTGACTGGCAGACTCTTTTTTTTCTCTCTCTTGACAGGTTGCCGCTTGTTGTTGCCGGCTCTTCATGTCTCCTTCCCGTCAGTTTCCGTTAGTCTTCTCGTCAACTTTTCTTTCTTTTGCTCCTCGCTTATTTCTCAAACCATGCGTGGATAGCCGTGTCGTAGTGGCTGCTCACTCCGAAAGCTCTTGTGGCGAACATGCGACGGTCTTCGATGTCGGTCTGGGCGCCCTTCTTGTTCAGTATGTCGAGCAGCACACCATATTCAGCCTTGCTTGGCACGATGACAACGTCTTTGAAGTTCTTTGCTCCGGCACGGATCAGCGAGATGCCGCCGATGTCGATCTTCTCGATGATGTCGGTCTCAGAAGCTCCGCTTGCCACGGTGTCCTCGAATGGATAGAGGTCTACGATGACCAAATCAATCTCTGGTATCTCGAATTCCTGCATCTGGTCGCGGTCGCCTTCGTTGTCGCGGCGGGCCAGGATGCCTCCGAATATTTTCGGATGGAGAGTCTTTACTCTTCCGCCAAGGATAGAGGGATATGTCGTTACGTCCTCCACTGCCTGGCATTCATAGCCAAGCGACTCGATGAATTTCTGTGTACCTCCTGTAGAAAGGAATTTCACACCCTCAGCATTCAGTTTTGCGAGAAGCTCATCCAGCCCGTCTTTGTGAAACACTGATACCAATGCGGTCTTGATTTGTCTTGTTCCAGCCATTTTCTGTTTCTTTATATGTCGTGTAAAAATATGTATTTGGTTGCAAAGTTACAAAATATCGTTATATTTCCCATTCTATTGCGGCGAAAAAATAGAGGATAGTAGCTATTTTTTGACTTTCGATAAACAAAGGGCGCTTATGGAGCAATTTATATTCCTTTTCAGCCTAAATCGGGCTTTGGAACTTGTCGTATCAAACGGCTTCATGACCGTTTTGGAATCTGCCGGAATCCGTTGCCAAGCGCCTTGTTGTCATACTATGCTGAAATAGAGCCGCCTGTAGGCGAGATATATGAAATCAGCGGTTTTCACCCATCGTCTCTTCTTCAGCATCGAGATGCACAGTCGGCAAATCCTGTCGCCGGGTTCGTATGTCAGCGTCTCGTCGGCGATGGCAGCGTCAAGATTGCTGTCGGCAAGACATCTGAAGGCGTTGGCGATGCCGATGTCCACTGCCTTGCGGTATTTGCTGCCGTCGGCTACGGTCATGAAGAAATCCGCCACGAGCTGGCATGCCCTCAGGTGGGAGCGTAGATGCTTCTCTGATATGGTATGCGTATACGAAGTGTTGTTGTCCATGCGGTAGTAATACACGTTCTTGTCTACGGTCGCTATCCGTGAGTGATACACAGCCCTCGGCACCACGGCATAGTCTTCGCTGAAGTCGATGCCCTCCACACTGTATATTCCGTTCTCCGTCAGTGTTTCCCTGCGGTATAGCCTGCCCCATATCCTGTTTTTCACTATGTTCTGGCATAGCAGTGCCTTCAGGTATTTCTCCTTTCCCATCTGTGGCGGTCCCGCATATCTTGTGGCCTTGCCGTCTCTCCATTCTGAATATCCGCCGGTTACGATGTCGGCGCCGCTTTCCTCGGCCTTCGCCATCAGCAGGGCTATGGCGTCGAGGGGCAGGATGTCGTCGCTGTCCACGTGGGTCACGTATTCTCCCGTTGCCTTCTGCAGGGCGGTGAGTCTTGCTCCGCCAAGTCCTCTGTTGTGGTCATGGCGGATTATTCTTGTCTGACTTTTCCTCTGGGGATATTCTTCGGCAACCCTTTCAAGTATGGCGATACTGCCGTCCTTCGAACAGTCGTCTACGAACACATATTCTATGTTACCGTAAGTCTGTTCGAACAGCGATCTCGCACATTCTTCTATATATTTCTCCACGCCATATACCGGCACGAGTACTGACACTTTCTTCATATCTTACAAAAGTAACACTATTTTCTCTTTCTCTCATTCCGTCCCTCCGGTTTTGTGTTAATTTAACCTTTTCGCATTCGTTGCTTTCTGATAGCCATAAACCCAAAACGGTCATTAGGCCGTTCAATGGTAGTATTTTATAACTGCTTGCTATCTTTTGCTTTTTATAAGGCGTCTTTTGCCTGTTTCTAATTCACAATAGTTTGCTGCTTTCTGTTTTTTTTTATATCTTTGCCAACAGCTGTCGCATATTCTACCCCAATTCTGTCGTCAGGCGGTTGGGAGTTTATATGCATACAGAGCAAATGTTGAATTATCTAAACAACTGTGAACCATGAAAAAGTACATATTCCTATGCCTGTCTGTCCTTATGCCGCTGCTGGCGAATGCCCAGGGGATAAAGGGAGCGTGGAACGGACTGCTTGAAGCAGGTCCGTCAAAATTGACAATCGTTTTCCATATCAATGCCGACGGCACCGTTACCATGGACAGTCCGGACCAGGGGGGCACGGGACTGCCGGCAGAGGTGAAATGTCTGCAAGAAGACACCTTGTCTATCGAACTGCCCCAGCTTCGGGTGCAATATACAGGAAAGCTCAAGGGCGAGGAGATTCTTGGCACATTCTCACAGATGGGCTACTCATTCCCGTTGAACTTGAAACGCGGCGAGGTGAAGGTAAACCGTCCGCAGACTCCTCAGCCGCCTTTCGACTATACCATGCAGGAGGTGGCATTCCAGAACAAGGGCGTCGACGGCAAGACCGGTCTTCCAACGGAAGGCGGAGAAGCCTGGCTGGGCGGTACGCTTACATATCCAAAGAATTTCAAGGCAGGGATGCCCGTCATTATCATGGTAAGCGGCAGCGGACAGCAAGACCGCGACGAGGAAATCCTTGGTCACAAGCCATTCCTCGTGATAGCCGACTATCTCGCCCGTCGCGGCATAGCCACGCTGCGCTATGACGACCGTGGAGTGGGCAAGTCGACAGGCGATCCTACGAAGGTCACCATCCAGAGCAACATGCTCGACGCCCAGGCAGGAATAGACTATCTGAGGAGCACGAAGAAATTCGGCAAGATAGGTGTGCTCGGCCATAGCGAGGGAGGCATCATCGGCTATATGCTTGCCGCCAAAGGCAAGGCAGACTTCGTGGTGTCACTCGCCGGTCCCGTGTTGCGTGGCGACAGTGTGCTGCTGATACAAAACCGGGATCTGCTTGCCGTTTCCGGTCTCGATGAGGCAAGTATCGAAAAATACGCAACAGCATTGGGCAGAGTGTTCAGATACAAGATGTCGGGACAGCAGAACAAGTTTGCACAAACTCCCGAAGCACTCGTTCCGATGCTGACGGCAGATATCGACCTCCTGCCCGAATTCCGTGCCAACCTCGTTAGCGTGGTGAAGCAGATAGACTCACCGTGGCTCATTTCCTATCTGAAATACGACCCGGCAGCGGATATCCGCAAAGTGGAATGTCCGGTGATGCTTCTCATTGGCGACAACGACAAGCAGGTGAACTCAACAATAAACTTCCATGCAGCGGAGACTCTTTTCAGCAAGACCGTAAGGGCAAAGAGCCTCTTCAAGACGTATTCCAAGCTCAACCATTTCTTCCAGCCGTCAGAAAGCGGTTCTCCGCTCGACTATGCCAAGATAGAGACCACTATTTCAGAAGAAGTGCTCTCCGACATCGGCGACTGGATTTCTGAAGTCGCCAAATAGGATGCAAAGCCGTGTAGAAGTGTCCTTGTGGAGTATTTTTTAGAACCTCTATACAATAAATATTATAAAGCCTCGTTATGTAAACGTGTTTAAACGTTTATACATAACAATTACGCTTGCGCTGCTCCTTTCTGTAGGGGCAAAGGCGCAGTATGACGCATCGTTCAGCCACTACTGGGACATGGAACCTTATTTCAACCCGGCAGCGGTGGGAAAGCAGCCAAAACTCAATGTCGTGGCGGCATACGCCCTCGACATGGCAGGTTTTGAAAACAATCCCCGCACGATGTATCTCGGTGCTGATATGCCCTTCTTCCTGCTCGGCGCATATCACGGAGCCGGCGTGTCTCTCATCAACGATCAGATAGGTCTTTTCACCCACCAGCGCATAGCCCTGCAGTATGCTTATAAGCACAAGCTCTTTGGCGGCAATATAAGCGTGGGCGCACAATTCGGATTCCTGAACGAACAGTTTGATGGCTCGAAAGTGGATTTGGGCGAGTCAAACGACCCGGCATTCGCCACTTCCGACGTGAAGGGAAACGCCATGGACCTGGCGGCAGGTATCTACTACACACATGGCCGATGGTATGCCGGAGTCTCGGCGCAGCACCTCACTTCTCCGCTCGTGGAGCTTGGTGAGACCAACGAGCTGCAGATAGATCCTACATATTATTTGACGGGCGGATACAATATAAAGCTACGAAATCCGTTTGTTACAATACCTACGTCGGTGCTCGTGCGCACAGACACCAAGGCATACCGTGCCGACATATCCGCAAGGATAGTGTATACTAACGAGAAAAAACTCATGTATGCCGGAGTGTCATACAGTCCGACGAATTCCGTCACGGCGCTAATCGGAGGATCGTTCCACGGCATCAACCTGAGCTACAGCTACGAGATGTACACCTCAGCGATAAGCTTGGGCAACGGCAGCCATGAACTGATGGTCAGTTATCAGACCGACCTCAACCTCTTCAAGAAAGGCAAGAACAAGCACAAGAGCGTGAGAATCCTGTGATGCGAAACGGCCGGCAAAACGCTGGCGGCAATAAGAGGGACGCTCTTGCTGAATAGATACATATAATAAAGAATATAGGAAAAAGAAATATGAAAATGAAGAATAGCATTGTGATCGCAGCCCTGATCTGCGTGGCAACCCTGTTTACGGGCTGCTTCGGCGGAAAGATGGCCACAACCGGCAGGGGAGGCGAGCTGACAGGAACAGGAGGCGGCAGAGGCTTCTCCGAGCCGACGCCGTTCGGAATGACCCTTGTGAAGAAGGGTTTCCTGAAGATGGGACTCGAGAGGCAGGACAGCCTCTGGGGAAAGCAGACCCCTGTGAAGGAAATATCAGTGGACGGATTCTGGATGGACGACACGGAGATAACCAATTCCGAGTATCGACAGTTTGTATACTGGGTGCGCGACTCAATCCTCAGAACACGTCTCGCCGACCCTTCATACGGCGGCGACGAGTCGTATATGATTACCGAAGACAAGAACGGTGACCCCGTGACCCCACACCTCAACTGGAAAAAGGCTCTTCCGCGCAAGCCGAACGAAGACGAGCAGCGTGCCATAGAGAGCCTTTATGTCACCAATCCCGTGACCGGTGAGAAGATGCTCGACGCCAGCCAGATGAACTACCGCTACGAGATTTACGACTACGTTACGGCGGCAAAGCGCCGTAACCGTCTGAATCCATCAGAGCGCAATCTCAACACCGACGTCCAGGTGAACCCGGACGAGGTGGTGATGATTTCAAAGGATACGGCATATATCGACGATGAGGGAAGGATAGTGAGACAGACCATCAACAGACAGCTCACCGGTCCGTGGGACTTCCTCAACACTTACATCGTGAACGTATATCCCGACACTACATGCTGGGTGAACGATTTTCAGAACTCAGACAACGAGACATACATGCGCCTCTATTTCAGCAGTCCTACCTACAACGAATATCCTGTGGTGGGAGTGACCTGGGAGCAGGCAAACGCCTTCTGTGCATGGCGTACCGACTATCTGCTCAAAGGACTCGGAGGCGTGGCGAAATACATCCAGCGCTACCGTCTGCCTACAGAGGCAGAATGGGAGTATGCGGCGCGCGGAAAAGACGGAAACGAATTCCCATGGGAGAACCGCGACGTGAAGAACGACCGCGGATGCTTCTATGCCAACTTCAAACCAGACCGCGGCAACTACACCCAGGACGGCAACCTGATAACGAGCCGCGTGGGGATATACTCCGCCAATTCAAACGGACTGTATGACATGGCGGGAAATGTGGCAGAATGGACAAGCACGATATATACCGAAGCCGGAGTGACCGCCATGAACGACCTCAATCCGCAGCTTTCCTACAATGCGGCGATAGAAGATCCGTACAAGATGAAGAAGAAGAGTGTGAGAGGCGGTTCGTGGAAAGACCCTGAGTCGTATATCCGTTCGGCATGGCGCACATGGGAATACCAGAACCAGCCAAGAAGCTATATCGGTTTCCGTTGCGTGAGAAGTCTGGCAAGTACAACAAGTTCTAAACAAAAAGGGAGTAAGAAGAAAAAATGACAGTATACAGCAATTTTAACGTGATATACCGCTTGCAGAAGTGGTTGGATAGCGTACCGGGACAGACGTTCATGAACTACGCTTACAGTTGGGGTGCGTCTATCGTTATCCTCGGTACTCTGTTCAAACTCACCCACCTGCCGGGAGCAAACTTCATGCTTTTCCTCGGAATGGGAACAGAGGTTATAGTGTTCTTCATCTCAGCCTTCGACCGTCCGTTCGACAAGACCGCTGACGGTAAGGACCTGCCGACACACGTCACCAAAGAAGAGATAGAAGAAGAGTATAAGGAGGATATGGAAGCCCGCGAGGCAGCAGAGAATGCCGACTCACAACCATTCTCAACACAACCGGCAATGGTACAGCCTGCTGCCATGGCAGGCGTGAACGGCGGCGGAACGATAATCATCGGCGGCGGAATGCCAGCCGGAGCAGCTGCAGCGCAGCCAACGCCATCATCGGAAGCCGACGGCGAGGGACAGGATGCGGCGACAGTTGCCGGAGCAGCTGCAATGGCAGCATCGCAGACTGTGAACATGCAGCAGTGGGTGGCACAGCAGGCACAAGTGTCTCCGGAAATGGCAGAGGCAACGACAAACTATGTGGAGTCGCTCAACAACCTCACCGAAATCATACAGAAGGTGTCGGAGCAGAGCATGCACCTCACCCGCGATTCAGAGGAGATGGAAAACCTCAACCGCACGCTCACCGGAATCTGCAAGATATACGAGATGCAGCTTAAGGCAGCAAGCGCCCAAATCGGTACGGGTGACCAGATTAACGACAAGCTGCAGAAGATGGCACAGCAGATAGAGCAGCTCAACGCCATCTATGCCCGTATGATAGAGGCAATGACCGTCAACATGCGTGTCGCAGCCCCCGGCACCCCACAGCAATAAAGACAAATCCTTGATTATTAAACAGCATAAAAGTGGCAATAAAGAAAAGACCAATATCTCCTCGCCAGAAGATGATCAACCTCATGTATGTCGTCTTGATGGCAATGCTCGCGATGAACGTCTCGACACAGGTGCTCGACGGTTTCTCCATCGTGGAGGAGAGCCTGCAGCGCTCAACCGACAACTCGGCGAAGGAGAACCAAAGCATCTACGGCAATTTTGCCGAGCAGATGAAGAGCAACCCTGAGAAGGTGCGTGAGTGGTTTGAAAAGGCCACGGCAGTGAAGCGCATGAGCGACTCTCTGTATAACTTCGCTCAGGAACTGAAGGTGGAGATCGTGCGCGAGGCAGACGGTGCAGACGGTGACATCCATAACATAGAAAGAAAGGACGACCTCGAGGCTGCCAGTCATGTGATGCTCGCTCCCGGTACGGGAAAAGGCAAGAAACTCTTCGATGCCATCAATTCCTTCCGTGAACGCATCCTGAAGATGGTGCCAGATGCCGCACAGCATAAGATCATCGCCGGCAACCTGTCGACCACACTCCCCAAGAATGCCAAGACAATGGGCAAGAACTGGCAGGAGTATATGTTTGAAGAAATGCCGGTGGCTGCTGCCGTAACGCTTCTCACCAAACTGCAGAACGACGTGCGTTATGCCGAAGGTGAAGTGTTGCACACTCTCGTGGCAAACATTGACATGAAGGATATCAGAGTGAACAAACTCAGTGCATTCGTAATTCCCAACGCACAGACCATCGTGCGTGGCGATAAGTTCTCTGCCCAAATAGTGATGGCTGCCGTAGACACCACACAGCAGCCGAAGATCTACATCGGCGGACGACAGATGAACCTGCGCAACAACACTTATGAGATAGTGACAGGACGGACTGGCGAGTTCAATCTCGCCGGATACATCACGATGCAGAACGGACAGGGCGACGTGATTCGTCGTGACTTCACACAGAAGTATACTGTAGTGGATCCGAGCGCCACGGTGTCTGCCGACCTCATGAACGTGCTCTATGCCGGATATACAAACCCTATAAGCATAAGCATCCCAGGAGTGCCTCTCAACAAAGTGACGGCATCAATGAGCGGCGGTACGCTGCAGCCGGTAGGACCGGGCAAGTATATCGCCCGTCCTGCAGCAGTAGGCAAGGACGTCACCATCACAGTGATGTCGACCACCACCGGTCATCCGCGCCAGATGGGACAGTTCACGTTCCACGTGCGCAAGCTTCCTGATCCGACGGCATATCTCGCCATCGGCACCAACCGCTATCGTGGCGGCGGACTCGCCAAGGCATCGCTTATGGGTTCTCACGAAGTGAAGGCTGCAATCGACGACGGACTCCTCGATATTCAGTTCAAGGTGCTCAGCTTCGAGACAGTATTCTTCGACAATATGGGAAATGCCGTTCCTATGGCTTCTGCCGGAGCTTCATTCTCGGAACGCCAGAAGAATGCCTTCCGCGGACTCTCCCGCAACCGCCGCTTCTATATCAGCCGTGTCACGGCAGTAGGTCCTGACGGCATCAAGCGAACGTTGCCTTCGTCGATGGAGGTCATCGTGAAATAACAATATGAGAAAAACTATATACGATATATGAAGAAGATATTTCTAATAATATTCGCAGCTTGCCTCACCGGAATGGCGAACGCACAGCCTGCCGCACGCCGCAAACAGCAGCAACAGACCACCTCAAACGCCCAGAACATCACGACGAGGGCTCAGATATCCTTCCCCGTCGCTGCCACTATGGACGAGGACGTGGTTTGGCGCCGCGACATCTATCGCATCATCGACCTCAACGAAGATGCCAATGCCGGACTCTACTATCCTGTTGAGGCAGTGGGTTCACAGATGAACCTCTTCACCTATATGTTCAAGCTCATGATGCGCCAGCGCATCAATGCCTATGAATACAGGCTCGACGGCAACGAGGTGTTCAACGACGCATCGAAGATAAAGCCATTGGCATTTCTCGACAATTATCATATATATTATGAAAAGAAGGGCAATGGCATCAACATCGACAACAGCGACATACCGTCGAAGGAAGTGAAGTCGTATTACATAAAGGAGAGTGCCTACTACGACCAGCGTTCAGCCACCTTCCACACCAAGGTGATAGCGCTCTGTCCTATCATGTCGAGAGAAGACGACTTCGGTGATGCTCCTCAGACCTATCCGCTCTTCTGGGTGAAGTATGACGACATCGCCCCATATCTGAGCAAGCAGATAATAATGACGAGCGACTTGAACAATGCCGCCACGATGACTCTTGATGATTATTTCACCAAGAACATGTATCGCGGCAAGATATACAAGACCACCAATATGCTCGGCAAGACGCTCGCACAGTATTGCAAGTCAGACTCTGCCATGACCAAGGAGCAGAAACGTATAGAGGGAGAGCTCATCGCCTTTGAGAAGAATATCTGGGGCGACCAGCAGCTCAAGGATTCTCTCGACAGCATCGCCAAGGCTCAGCAGACCGTGAAGGGAAATAAGGTGCGCAAGAAGAACCGCCGTGCCGGTGGATCGGCTACGGAAGACAAACAGACCACTGTAAAGAAGAAGTCACGTCGCAGCTCTTCTTCATCCTCTGGCGGAGGCTCATCGTCAGCAAGGGTGTCGGTGCGCCGTCAGCGCCACTAAGAAACATATATACAAGGGGACAAGCGAGAAGCCGTCAGGGTGAGACTTGCTTGTCCTTTCTGCTTATAAAATACCAAAATCCAAGCAAGCGCTAATGGCCGATTGGGGGATAAGATGAACTGGTGCTTTTATTATTCAGACATTAGTTTTATTATAACAACTATATTAACCATAAAACAAAATTAAGCTTATGAAAAAGATTTTCGCTCTTGCCCTCGTGGCATTAGGTATGATGACTGCAAATCCGGCTCAGGCTCAGATCAAGTTCGGTCTCAAGGGTGGTCTCAACATCACTGATATGTCTATGGACAGCAAGGTGCTCGATGCCTCTAACCGCACAGGATTCTTCATCGGTCCGTCTGTAAAGTTCACTCTTCCTGTAGTGGGTTTGGGAATCGACGCTTCTGCTCTCTACGACCAGCGTGAGGCAAAACTGAAGGGAGAGGTAAGCGGATATGAGGCAGATCTCAACACCAAGGTTAAGCAGCAGGCTATCAACATCCCTGTGAACCTTCGCTATACCTTTGGTCTTGGCGACATCGCCGGAGTTTATCTTGCTGCCGGTCCACAGTTCGGTTTCAACGTCGGTGACAAGAACTTCGACATGCTGAAGGCTGCCAACTATAAGTTGAAGTCAACGAACTTCAGCGTTAACGTTGGTGCCGGCGTTACTCTCATCAATCATCTGGAGATTGGTTTCAACTACAACATCGCTTGTGGCAAGACCGGTGAGGTGACAGGAAAGAGCGTTGCTACAGAGACTATCAAGAATCTGCTCGACAGCGAAGGCAAGTCTAACGCTTGGCAGATTTCAGCAGCATATTATTTCTGATAAGTGCTGAACGGTTAATTCTCCATTGCCTTATGGGTAAGGGATAAAAAAAGAAGGTCGGTGGACATGATGTTCCTCCGGCCTTTTTTGGATTATCCTTCGTCATCTCATCATTATCACCCTTTTGATGATAAGTCTTTTGTATTCCCGTTTCATGTCGCTTGGCAGGAAAGAGTTGTCTATGAGGTCGATCCATTTTGATATTGCCTTGCCGAACTTGTTAGCCATGTTCTGTATCACCTTCTCGTTAAGTCCCGATGCTGTCATTGCCTTCTCGAAGTCAGCCCTCTTTATCTTCCTTTTCTTTCCGTTCAGTGTCAACGCCAGCTCTTCCGTGTCCTGTGGCATCACTATCAGAGTAGACAACAGGTCGTAGGCAGGAGTGAGACAGAATCCCAGAGGCGTCTTGTATAGCGAGAAATTCTTCAGATGCATATCGGAGTTTCCCGTTATCCATGAGAAGACCACCACCTCCCAGAAATTCACCAGATCGAGCTGTGGCACCGCCGAATACTTCTTTATCAGCTTCGCTATCTGCTCATACGAACCCTTGTATTTGTATTCCGTCAGTCGCTCCGACAACTGGCACATGTCTTCCATTGCCGTTTTGCTGCCGTCGGGTTGGCGGTCAATCCTCCGCGTTATGTAACACAGTTCACCGTCGTCGAATCTTATCAGCCCGTGAGGCACTACTGCGATTTTCGCTGCCTCTGCCATATGCATGGTCAGGTCTTCCAGTTCGGGCAGCGAACGGTAGGTATCGGTCTGGGGCTTCAGTATGAAGCGTCCCCACAGACCCACGATGGTGAAGCGGTCAGGTTCGTTCTTCTGGCCATGGTTCACGTCGAGCGACAGTTTCGCCTGCACTCCGGTCAGCGTGGTCTGTGCTCTCACCACTCTCTTTGCCAGTTCTCCAATCTGGCTCCTGTTGTATGGCAGCACCGGTGCCGTCTTTACCCCATACAGTTTTTTTGCGCATGAGGGATGATAGTCAGTCTGTCCCTCTTTCAGCTCTTTGTAGCAATATAGACATTTTGCCATCCTTATTCCCTTTCTTCTTCAATAGGTACCACACTCACTGCTCCGATGCAGTCTTTGCAGCATGCCATGAGCAGCGACATCCTGTCGCGCTGGTTTATCTTCCAACTCTTTTCCGCTATGTCGAGCAGCCACCCCTCAGGAATCAGTCCGTCGAAAAACGGAAACAACACCGTGTCATGGTATTCCTTGTTTGTCAGCGGCATAGTGAGACTTATCGCTTCCGCATTGTCAGAATCGAGATAAGCGCTGTCGTATCTGAAAGTGAATCCCGTCTCGTCTTCCGTCAGCGTGCCGGCAAGACGGTCATGCATATAGACTTTTCCTGTTTTCATGCTTTATCCTCCTCATTTCCTATTCTGACCGCTCCCACCTGTCTGCCGAACAGGGCAAGCACCTGGTTCACCTTGTCCAGACGGAGCGTTGTCTTTCCCTGTTCCAGTTCGCGCACGAATCTCAGTCCAACACCCGATTTCTCTGCAAGGTCAACCTGTGTCAGTCCGAACTGCTTTCGCATTTCCTTTACAAATCCCGATAAACTGTTCTCCATATAATTATACCCTTTAGGGTGCAAATATAGTAATTATTATATTTATTTACACCCTTTCGGGTATAAAATTAATATTTAAGATTTATATTACACCCTTTCGGGTATAAATGAAGCCGCTCTTTTGGTATGATTCCCTGTTATTCAAGGTGGGTTTTAACCTATGGAATGTCCCATAATATAGTTTGGGAAGAGTGTATTTAAGCTAACCTCACCCCAAAGGGACTACTTGCTGTTTGGGGATAAACGTACTACTTGCAGATTGGAGTTAAATGGTCTATTGGCTGAACGGAATCAAAAAAATGAGGGTATGTCAAAAACGACACACCCTCATCAATATTACAGGTTATTAATATTTAGTAGTTTGTGTTCTGCGGGTCGAAGTTAGTCCAGTTTGCAGTCCAGTCGGTTCCTCCGAATGCTCCCACGTATGCCACTTTCTCGAATCCTGCGAGCAGAGCGTCTGTGAATGAAGCTCCAGTGAGCAGCGGACTGCCGGCGAGAGGACGGTAGCCAGTCATGTCAAACCATCCTGTTGCAGTCTGAGAGTATACGTTGCCCGGCTGTGCGAGGAAGAACTTCGCTGAGAAAGAATCGTTTTCAGGATTGCTGAGCACCTTGTTCTTGTCAGTTCCGATGGCGTCAACGTTAGTCATATAGATGTTCTGCAGTTTTAGCAAAGCTGATGTCGCTGCACCCTGGCTATCACCCAGGTCGTTGTCGAGGATAAGACCTACAGGCCAGCCTACTATCACTGAGTTGAAGCAGCTCAGATGAGAGTCGCGGCGGATTTGCATACCGCTCTGGAAGCGTCCGAGACCAGAACCGTTGTTAGGGTTCATGCTGCCGGCTGTGATATATGAAGCGTCGTTTACGAAGTCAGCTGCACCAGCCTTAGGACCCACGAAGGTGATGTTCGAGAATACGGCAGAGGTGTGAGGGTCAGCATTTGTTCCCTTTGCGTTGTTGTCGCTTTCGAATCCGTTGCTCATAGACTTGTCGGCAATCTTCGGGTCGCGGATGGAGAGACCATACTGCACATGGCCGCTGAATCCGTTGTCGGTATCGAAGTCGTCGTCCCATCCCTTATAGGCGATGAGGTATTTGCAGTCAACAGTACCGCCGAACCACTCGTAGGAGTCATCGTTAGAGTAAGACACCTGTACGTGGTCGATTTTTGTCTGCTTTCCCACGGAGCCGAGAGTGAGTCCGTTGATTTCCTGGTCCGTTGCGAACGGATAGCCGGCGAACTCGATGCGCACGTAGCTCAGCACACCAGAGTTGTCGTTGTCGTCGTTGCCACCGTGCTTTGTGCGCGGACCGCCTTCAATCTGCTGTTCAGTGGCGTTTGTGCGAGCCTTGCCGCAGATGATGATGCCACCCCAGTCGCCAGGACGGCGGCTGCCGGGAGCCTGCTCAGAAGTGAATACGATAGGCTGTGTCTCAGAACCCTGGGCTATTAGCTTTCCGCCACGCTCTGCTATGAGGGCGGCCTTGGTGTCTTTGTCGCCCTTGATAACGGTTCCCGGTTCGATAGTCAGTTCAGCGCCGTCGGCGATGTACACCCAACCTTTCAGAATATATGTACCTTTCTTCAGAGTCTGCTTTCCTGTGAACACGAACTCTTGGTCACCGTTTCCAATCTGAGTACCTTTGTCGTTAACGTCTTTGCTGCCTGCTTTGTCGCTCTCAGTGAAGAGCACGTGGTCGCAGGCGTTGATGCCGCCGTTTACTGTCCATACGGCAGTGGAGGCATTGTTCTTTCCGTTGTTGTCATCATCATCGCTGCACGCAGTAAACATTGTTCCTGCAAGTGCGAGGATGCCAAGGCATCCGTAAAATTTTGTCTTGTTCATAATTTATTATTTAGAATAATAGTTTTTTTGTTGAGGCTAGGCTTTCTATATATTCTAGCCTATTATAGACTTTCAAGATATTCTAGGCTTTCTATGTCTTCTGGGAATTCTGGATTATATAGAAGGGGTATGTTCTTAGAGTTTATAGGTGATACTCAGACCGATGTTGCGGCCAGGCTTGAAACTTCTCGTTATCTGCTCCACCTTCTTTGTGGTGCCGTCGTTGAGAGTTGCCGTCACGAATTCCTTGTAGTAAACCCTCTGGGCGAGAATGTCGCGTATGTTTGCCTTCACCTCCCAATGTGTTCCGAATTTCTTCGATACTGACAGGTCGAGCACGTCGCGTGGCATCTCGTAGCTGTCGGGCACTCTGAGCGCCTCGTTGCCACTTGTCGTTCCTTCGCTGCGTCCCACACCGATGATTCTTTTTCCGATGCGGTTGTAGAGTAGGGCGGCATCGAGTTGCAGCTTTTCGTTCTTGTAGAAGATTCCCGTATTCACGAGATATGGCGACTGTCCCTGCATAGGACGGTTTTCCATCAGCGTAGTGCAGCTGAAGTTCACTCTGCTCTTTATCAGTGCTCCGTTGAACGACCAACTGAAGTTCGGCAGTCCGATAAACGAGAGGTCTTTCTTTATGTCCACCTCTATACCGTAGTTGTTTGCGTGGTCGGCATTTGTGTAAGAGTATACCCCAATTCGGGATAAGATAGCGATTAGTTGCATGTTAAGAGAGATACATGAATTCTCTTCCCATGCCATCAGACATGGGCTATATATAAAGAATCGAAAGAGATTATTCTGTCCTTAGAACAATGTAAGTTGCTTCG
>OMDK01000330.1_pt1 | contig 24765 bp, 30 predicted proteins | sample 1645201 | NCBI WGS metagenome assembly OMDK01 (sample SAMEA103958151, study PRJEB25191) | human gut metagenome
GATACCATCTATCCTTTGATTGAGCTATAGAGTATGAACCCTTCCTGGCTACATGAGAATTCATGGCATCAGCTTCTTTATTCTTCCCATTTGGCTCAGCTTTAGCCATTATAGAAGCAGCTCTGTTTCGTAGTATCAGAGCCCTCCATACTTTATTAAGTGGGGATTGAAATATTCTCCCCTGCTCAAGTTCAACTACTTCTTGAGCTACTTTTCCAACTGGTTTTCCTATCAGTGATGCCATAATTGTTTAGTTTACTCCAGCAGCTACATTTATTTCTGAATCTCTCTCGTTGAGATATTCTTCGAATACCTTTTTACCGTCTATGTTAATGATAGTGGTATTGCCTTTATTCTCTCTCTGATTAAGCTTTTCAGTGTATAATCCAAGAGTCTGTACTAACCACCTCATCTCTTGAACTGTTAACTCTTGTAGATTATCCTTTCTTAAATTATATCCCTCTTTGCTAGCCCTAACGGCAGATGCAAGATCATTAGTTGCTCGGGTATTCTCTTCATTAGAAGCCTGATTACTTTTGATAGCACTGTATATCATTGGTCCAACTATAGATATACCGGTTATGGCTAATCCCAAAGGACCCCCAAATAACCCTACTATTCTAGAACCAAATCCAAGCAGTCCTCTACCAACAGAAACCAATGCACCCCGAGAAGCAGCATTAGCAGCTGCAGCTCCTGCACCAGTACCCATGATAGTTCTGGTCATCCTACCAGCATTAGTTGTAGTTACCATAGCTGCTGGTACTGGAGTCCATCCAGAAGCTCCTCTACCAGTATTAGCATAATACCTACCATTGGCTCCCATTTTTGCTGGAATATTACCATTATAGTAATATCTTGGTAAACCAGCTTCTGCAGCAACCATAGTAGCACTTGCTCCTATACCAGCTTTACGTTGAGCAATGATGGCTCTCTCCATATTGAGGTAAGCTTGGGCAGATATAGTAGCTTGTGACCAACCTCCAATCAATAATCTAACCATTGATCTGAAGGTCACTTGAGTATCACCATTTAATATTAACCATCTAGCTCTCCAGTTAGCTATCTTATTGGAAATCCATAATACACCAGCACCTATACTTGCTAACCCCGCTATCCAAGGTCCAAATGGAGTTGCCACTAAGTCACGTACTTGGGATATTGCCCAACCTACCATATCAAGGAACCCCATAATGATAGGATTATTTTGTATAGCTTCAGCAAAAGTAGTCATAAGGTTCTCTGCAGCCGATTGAATTATATCAATCTTACCTGCAAGAGTTTCCATACGTTTTGCTACTACTCCTTCGGCAAATCCAGCAGATTGATTTTGTATCTTATCAAGGAGATCAAAGTATCCTTCAGTATCTCTCATTATGGCAACTGCAGCACGCATACCACGTACACCAAAGATACTCTTTAATACTGCATTCTGATCTACAGTTGATAAGTTCTTAGTAGCTTCATTTATTTTACCAAGAATTACACCAAAATCTTGAAGATCTCCGGTAGCATCAACAAAATCTTTTTTACTCAATCCCAGTCTAGCTAAAGCTTTAGCTCCCTTGAAATTTGGATTGGTTATAGACTGAGTTAAGTAGTCTGCCATATTTCTGATAGAAGTACCTGCCATAGAACCTTGTATACCTGCATTACCCAAGGTACCTATCATAGCAGCTACTTGAGGTAACTGTTGTCTCAGAGTTACCATGGATGCTGCGGAATATTTGATAGATTCTGCCAAATCCGTCATGGACATATTAGATGCCATAGCAGCTTTAGTAAGCTGGTCACCAACTAATGTAGCAGCTCTTTCACCTTCCAATCCGAAGGTTCTCATTATATTGGTCAGTAAGTCTGCAGTACCCCCTTTACCTCCCAATTCCATTCCTGTAGCATTGGCCATCATTGCAGCACCAGATATCATTTCCTGTATCTGATTTGCATCATTACCAGCCATTGCTAAGTATTTCATACCTGAAGCTATATCTCTTGACATGAACATGGTCCTCAAACCTAATGTCTGGGCAGTTTCTGATAATCCAGACATCTGTTCATTGGTAGCTCCAGAGATAGCTCCCACTGAAGTCATCATATCGATGAAGTCAGCTCCAGTTGTAATTGTAGTAGCTAAGGAAGACACTATATTACTGGCTATACCACCAAATATATTTGTATATGCCTGAACAGCGGTTAAGTTAGCCTGTACAGCATTCTTAGCATCCCGATGTAAACCTCTTATAACAGAGCTGGCTTCTCTTGCTTGGTTAGAAAACCTATCTTGTAAGACAAGAGCTATACCTATCTCTAGTTGTCCTGCAGAAGGACTACCACTTGTAAAAGCCATATAGTTTCAGATTTATAGAACAAAAGAGAGATGACCCTATGTATGGGTCATCTCCTTTTTTAGTTGTTCGTAATATGCTTCGGCAGCTTCTATAAATTTCTTCCTACGCCGCCATGGGAGCTTTGCTAGAGTGTTAAAGTCAATACTAATCTTTGCTCTAACAATATATAAATATACATCTTCTAGTTCTCCCGTGGGTAGAAAAAATTATCTACTGCCATTACTGGTACCATAATACGTTGACCAGTATCTGGGTCCTCTATTTGAGTAGTTCCTGGGAATATTGGATCCATTCCTTTAACAGTGGAACGAATATCCATCATATCCTGAGAGGAAAACATTCTGAAGTTTTTAACGATCTCGTAATTTTCACCTACTTTAAGTTTAAGGTTACGAGCAATTAATTCCTGGTTCTTAGTTCTCTCGTTCATTGGTAAATTCATTACGTATGACTCACCTTCAGCACTGAGTAAATCAAAGCAAAGTTCTTTACCACTCTTAGTTGTAAATGTTATCCCCTTTGACTGTTTTGATACTGGATAAAATGGTATAGCATTCGGTTTTGCTTCCATTTCCTGCATTGTAGGAATTGTACCATAGTCAAAAAGGAACTCTTCTTCAAGATCTACTTCATAATCAATGGTTCTTACTTGACCCTCTGCTGGGCCTTCCCAGTCATACCTGAATTCAAGAGTTTTTCCCAGAGAGAATATACGAGAATTTATCATAATCGTATACCTATCAAGAGATGGCATTTTTTGAACATCATCAGCTGTGAGTAATCTTGTAGCCGTAATATCGGTATCTGTTACAATACCAGCAATAAATTTAGAGATGTTCATAAATGTTTTTGCATCTACTGGGTTTGAGAGAATATCATCATCCTCTCCATTCTGTTCCCGTATGGTTACTTCATAACCACTTGGTAGTTTAAAGGTAAGTTTCTTACCATAAAGTGTTTGATCTTCCATTGTGTTGAGTTGTTAAGTATTCTGAAAAATATAGTATTTTGTAACGAAAAAGGGAGAGTTCATTGCTGAGCTCTCCCTTAGTGATTCACTATTACAGCTTCTCGCAGGTATCTACTGAGAACTCCAAATCCTCCAGAGTGTTATCCGAACTCATTCGGTCTAAGTCCTGTCCGTTTACCTTGCAAGGCCATACTCCGGTACATGTCCAGGAGTTAAGGATAGATACTCCATCCTCGGCCAGCTCATTGATGAGTACCGTTTCCTTATACTGGCTTGGAGTTAAACCCCCACCAAGCAACATATCCTGAACTGACATAAGCCAATCCCATAACCAAGTATCTGACCCAGAAGTAGTTTCCAATTTGGAAGCTGTTAAGTTTCCAACTGATACTCTACCAGCTGTTTTTACATCGTAATTTACATCACCATGTGAAACTTGTTCAATACTTACCTCTGGTATACCAACCTTCTGAAAGAGGAATGCGTTTATGGGATGTTTGACAAATACAATTTGCCATAAGAACTTCTTCCTCGGATTTTTTACTTTAGCTCCTGCCATAGTATTATATCATTTATTTGTTTATTACTGTGCGGATATGGATATCTCACCAGTGCTCTTATTTACCGAAACATCTATGATAACATCCATCTCTATATCCTGCATTGGAACAATTTCCTTATACTTCAGCTGAGCCTTATACTTACCCTGACGAACATCTGCCTCGTTATTAACCTGAAGATCCTCATAGCTCTGTGCATCCTGATCTCCTAACCACTCATAAGAGGTAATTGCATTACGAGTCTGAAGGTCATCCAGAATATCCTTTGCTTCATAGTAAATCCTCTTCCACGTTTCAAAGGTATTAGGCTCTTCTATATAGCTCTCCAGAATAGGCCGAAGGTTCTTCTTCAGGTAAAGATTGAGACGTACTATTGAAATGAACTTTTCGGAGTCATCCACGGGATTGGAAGTGAATCCATTCCAAAGCATAGTACGCTGGCCCTGAGTACGAGTGTTCTTGATTACGAACAGGTTCATGTACCACTGAGCAAACTCATTAAGAGTATCTATCTCAGCTGGACCTCCCAAGTTCTTCATCACGGGTCCAAGTGCCGAAGCAATTACACCACGATTCATACCAGAGAAGGAATACCAAGGCCCATAAGTAGAAGCACAAGTTGCATCAAGTCCAGCTACAGAACCCAATACATCGCATTTCTGAAGAGAACCGTTTTCATTATAGTACTTGATACCACCACCGAAATATGCTACCTCCTTCTTGGGACCAATGGTCTGAACCATAGTCTTCAGAGCGGTTAATGTTTCATCAACCGTAGCAGGAGTACGGGTTCCGGCTGCATACTTTGGTACCTCTACATAGAGCATATTCTCGAATGTAGTATGTACATCATTAGCTACTTCAGTATATACCTCCATATAACTATCCAGATGCTGATGTATGTGAGAGAGTACTACAGAGTATGCCTCATAGTAAACCTTGCTAGCATTGTAAGCAGAGATCCACTCATCCTTACCCGGATTTGTACCAGCAGTTCCCTCGGAGCATTCCATGTATACATTAGTATCACTTACTTCATCAGCATCAACGGTTCCAGAAGTAATCTTACCGATCATAACGGTAGAATTCCAGTTGGAGAACTGACGGAGTATGGAAACTATGTCTTCCATGGTCTGTATACCAGTTGCCAGAGTTTCCATAGTTCCCTGGCCATCACCTTCTTTTCCCTGAATTGCCTCGAACGTAATGTTTGGAGCATTATCCAAGAAATTCTGTAAAGTATTTACATTGATAGAAGGGGTAGTTACACCATCAGTAGTATTTGCCGATACAGCAGAGAAGAACAGTGTCTCATTTAAGATACTGTCATAGGTTGGTATCTTAGTTTCCTCATCCCTTGCACCATACTGAATGATACTTGCACGGAGTGTTGGCTCTGTGGATACATTCAATTTTAAGTAGAAGGGACGATTCAAATTTACCCCAGTATTATCAAGTACCGGAGAACCTGCTTCCCGAGTACGAATAGCCATATTCATTGTAAGGCTATTCTCTGCTCCACTTGGATCAGAAATTACTATGGATATAATTGCTGAACCGCCTGGAACTGAAGTTGATGGTGCACTGAGTGCTGCAGCTGCTGGAGTTACAGCCATTGGTTTTGCCCATCCATAACTAGCTCCCTTACCAGCTACTCTAGATACTCGAACTTTTGCACCCATTTCCAGGGCTTTCATTATGTTCGATACTGAACCATCCGGAACTATCTCCGAACCAAAGATACGAATGAACTGAGATGGGCTTGAAATCAAATCACTTGGGTCTTCGAACGGACCCTTAGTAGTCATAGCTACCATGTTGACTACGCCCAACAGAGGCACACTCGATTGCACGTTCAGGTTCTTAAAGTTGAACCTTACTCTTGGAGTCTGTGGCATATTTAATTATATTAAAGTGTTATTAAGCAATTGGCCATATATTATGGTACTTTAAGTGTATAATCTGCATTTTCTAGAAGAACAGAAATATCTCTTATTGGAGTAATTACCTCTGGAGGAGTATTTTTCTCTATGAGGCAATCCTGTACTTCGAATTGATATACTTTTTCCATTAACCCGTTTTCCAGGTCTGGCATATTGTAAAAGTTAACTATCCTAAGGTATATGTTACCTGTGAATAGGAACTCGGGTTCATCGTAGGGTTTTAAGTAACCTCTTTGTGGTACTGACCAGAACATAATTTGATGCAGCAATCTCATGTGTTCTGATGATAGAGCACACAATCTTATGTTCATATATTGTGATAGGGATTCATAAGGTACTTCGGTTGCAGTATAACCTATACCCTCTTCTTTCTGTATTATTTGTCTTGGTAGTCCTACATCACCAGGATAAAATCCTTCTGAATCAACTACTATTCTCGGGGTTTCTTTTATACCTCGGGAATGATTATTGCCTACTCCAAAGATACCTATATAGAAACCCTTGTCATCTTTTATCTTTTTAAGATCTTCCTTAAACCTTGCAGCATTTTCTGCACTGGTTGGGAGATAGTCTTCTGGGTTTATAGTGTAGCCCAATTCAATGGCCATATTCAATAGAGCCATGTATATGGACCTCTCTATAATTTCCTGAGAATTTACCATTTTACTTGATTGGGTCTTACACCATATTTTTGAAGTTCTCTGCGTATCTCTGTTAGGATAAGTTGCTTTAGCTTATTCTTACCACCAACAGCTTTAAGAGAAGGTGCCCATACTGGCCTTGGAGGAATCCTACCATCACTGGATCCAGATTCCAACATTTTAGCAAGCTGGTTTAGTGTTAATTTTTTCTGAGAAGATCTCCTAATTCCAATAGGCAATCCTATTAGAACTCTCGATTTATACCTATATAACCCAACTGACCTAGAATAAAGGCCAGTCAGGTTATAAATAGGATGTTGTCCGTATCTTTCTATAGTAGCTTGGGATAACGGTTGCCAAGTTACCCCACCACCAACTGGTGGTATACCCAAAGTTAGTGACTTCTTAACTATTGACAGTAAAGATCTTGAGAACTTATCTACGGCTCTATCATACCCTATCTGCATACTTGGACCAAGGTTACTTACTAAAGCTTCAACCGTTTGCCATTCACCGTTTAGCTTTACTTGAAGAACCAGGTCTGATATTTTAGGTAGAGTGATATTAACCGTTCTTGCCATTGTTAAAAATGTTTATCGTAAAAGTCCTTTAACTTTGAGTAAACAGTTCTAATTACACCGTCCTTATGATAATGGTACTCTCCAGCATAACCGTCTATTCCACCAAGTTTGTTTGCCCATTTCTCTGTCCAGAATTCGTAGTAATTATTCTTTCTATTATGGAATAGGCAATGAAGACCACTGCACAATCCTACGATGGGTAAATATAATGGCCCAAGTATTCTGGACTGTATGCAATGACCAAACTCGTGATCATAAGCAGGTTCTTTTAATCCTGACCTTTCTGAAAGAAAGATGTAGTTTCCCAAACTTACACCGCCATTCATTGTAGGAGCTACATAGAAAGCAGTGATTCTTTGTTTAAGAATCCTTTTCTCTCCTCTCAGTACTATCATGTATATTAAACCTGCTAAGTTTTGAGGTAGTTGCCAAATATACAAAAGAACATGTACTAGAGTATGCAATAACTTCCCTAACTTAGTTTTATGGGAATGTTCTTTTAAGATACTGGACATTGCCTATTCTTTCTTAATGGCTGCCTTTATTTTGAGATAATGAGCAAAATATCCGGCAATGAAATACACTATCGGATATAAAATGAGCAAGAATGCTACCAGTCCGTTGTCCAGCCATCTCCAAATACAAGAGAAGATTATTACTGAGGCTATTAGCAATGCTACATACAGCCATCCAAGTTTTGATATTTTCATAAGGCTTTTGTTTTAGAAAATGTATACTCCTCCATCGTAGAAGTTAAATAACTCTGACCTATTCACTGACCCAGTAATAACTAAGTAATATACATTGTTATCACTATTAGGTACGTTAGTAAACTCTGTAGAAGAACCAACTCTTACATCTCCATCTTCATAAGTCACACTCTTTAATAATCGGGTTCTTGCCTTATTATAAATGGATATCGTAGTTTCTGTACCGGGTGAACGGGGAGAAATACCCACAGTAAAATCAATGGCAACTTTTGATGGAGTTGGGGGTACTACATCAGCACTGGTTACATACTTTAAATACATAACCACTTCTTTGTTAGTATCCATACCAACTAGGGTCTCACCAATATTATCCTCTGTATCGGATTTAAATGTTATCTCACCAATCTTACCGTTATATTTCTCGTAGAACTCTACTACTGCATTACAATCCTCGAAAGTACCTTTTGTACTGGGTCCTAAATTTACTTCCAAGTCATAAGGGTATGGCTCATCTCTTTTTAACTCCATACCTATGAAACTTGTTGTGTATAAATCCTCCATACTAAATCCATAGAATGGATCTTGGATACTACCTGTTGGGAAGGTATGAGCAATAGATTTAGAAGTTAATACTCCATCAAGTAAACCTATTCTATAAATTAAAGTATCACCAAAGTTAACTTTTGTAGTACCACTTATAGTGTTAGTACCATAATGATCTTTATCTACATTTAACCCACCTAAGAATGTATCAGTAGCAGTACCGTATTTCCTTAAATAAACTCTGATGTTTAATACCCAGTTATTTTCTGACTTAACAGATATCATAGGAGTTATATTCCCCTCTGATGATAACCTGCTAGTAATTACATAAGGATCATTACTAAATGGTACATTTACAGTTCTTGAAGTTAATGGGTTTTCTGGGTTACCTTGTACTATGGATAATCCCATACCAGAACTATTCTCAAACTGATATGTCAGAGTTTTTGGCACTGTTTTACTTGTACCATTCTGTGAAGCAAAAAAAGCAGTAAGCATCCTACTTATAGTTTGTCACGTTTACAAATGCTCTAAAGGTTATATTAGTAGTCGACGACGTTGTAGGCACAAAGTGAATAGTATATACCTTTCTACCAGATGTAGCAGTAAATCCATCAACACCATCTGCTTTATATACTATACCTACTTGATCAGCAAACTGTACAGTAACACCATATGGAACGTCTATTACAGCATCACGGAATGGACCATTCTTTACTTGTGCAGTAAGCAAACTTGGAACTTGTACTTTCAGGGTTCCAGAGGTCAGATTAGTAGTTAAGTTCTCCCCTGGGATAATAGTTCTATTCCCTGACGGGAATGTCGTTAGTACAGCATCGTTCGGTTTTACGTATGCCTTAGTAGCAAAATTATTTATACCAGCCAAATCAAGCATACCTGTTTCACTACCATCACTCTCTATGCTAGCTATTATATCACTATCTGATGAATAGTTACCTATCCACTCCATGACATAACTCTGGTCGATCAAGTATGTGTGTATAACAGAACCACCACTGAACAGGAATACAGAGTAATCTGATGAGGATTTATCATTAGCAATGATTGCTATTTTACCGTTTGCCTGTGCAACACGGAATCCTAAATTCAGACCATCTGAGGTTATTCTAACACCAATTCGGTATAGAAGTCCATTAACTAATTCCTGTAAATTATTAGCTGCAGTTGGATCCCACGTACTTGAGGTATTTTCATCGAATAACGTGGGGGCAGCTACCAGAACCTTCTCAGCCGCCAAAGGTTTGAGTGGCGTAATAAAATCAAGGGTGCCGAGTTTAGTCCACGACGTACCGTTTATTATGTTCGTAACGAAGTTATCGTCTACGGGAGAATCGGTCACGTAATTTCCCGATCTCTGGAAAAAAGTGACCGGAACAGCACCATTCTCAAAACCAAAGAACACAGCGTACGTCCGCGTGTAATAGGCATCATAAAAGACGACCCCGAAATATTCCTGTTTAGGCGTACCACCCGGTATCCTTACCGACCCGCAGACGAACCGAAAAAAGCTATCGGCTCTGGAACCGGTATTGTAGAACAGCTGCCCCAGCATTGAAATGATGGTTTGTCTGTCGGTAGTGTTGCCCATCGCATACTGGGTAGCATACGATAATATAGCTCCTATTAATTCACCAGAATTCATAAGAGCATTTTTCCATATAAATTTCTGAGTATCAGATACCTGAATCTGTTCGTTACCATCAGGGTTTACTTTCTCAGTGAGAGAATTTATATCTACGAACTTTGCCATATCTATTGATTGTTTTTAGTATCTCTCCAACCAGCTTTAACTTCTGAAGTACCGAACGTAGCAACTGTGTTATTAAACATAGCTACTACTAAACTGTCTGTTTTTTGGATTACTGTTAAATAAGCCTCGGCTTGTAATGCAGTTACTACATTTGAAGTTGTAGTTCTGAATACTAAAGTTTTTCTTCTTTCTACTCCTGTTTGGTTAATATCGGAAGTTATGAGTGATTCTGAACTCCCTTCAACTCCGGTATAATCTATGTAAAAATTATCACCCGAGCCATCACCCCATGGTATAGTAACTTTTGCCATACTTTAAGTATTAAATTTGGGGTATAGTAGAGATATCCCACCCTACTATACCAAAACTCCGTATCTTTACGATTTGGGAGTAACAGTGAATGTGGTGTTGGTATCCACCGTAACCTGAACTGAAGAACCATCCTGAGGTACATCGATCTCTGTCGGTGTAACTTCGATAAATGGATCACCAGCAGTCTGATTCAGTGTAGCCGTAGCCTTCTGTCCACCAGTAGCAGTAGCAATAATCTGCTGAGTTCTGGCTTCAATTGTTTCGTTTGCTGCTGCAGTCAAAGTAACACTAAAAGTGTACTTAGCTTTAGCACCGGGGTCACCAGTTATTGCAATACCACTAGTTGCAGAAGCTCCGTTTGCAGTAAATTTGATTGCAGAAATATCTGCACCTATGACATCACCAGCACCTTTTGAAAAGGTAATCTTGGTAGTATTGGATTTACCAGTTAATGTTACACTACCACCACCCTTATCAACTGCTGGGCTAGCATTATCAAACTCAATGAACTCTGCAGCTGGGAGATGATTAGCAACAAATTGTTTCTTCTCAGCTACACCGGAACCCTCTACTTCAAAAGTGGCAGTCTGAGCTAAACGGTTACCACGGTTAGCAACTTCTGCCTTTACCTGTAAAGTGGTATTACCAGAACCAGTAGAAGGACTAACAACTACACCGTTCTGTTTTACTTCATGTCGTATTAGTCTTTACGGTAGTTTCATCCTCGTAATTATTCATTTCGTTTAGTTCAAGGATGTACTTGGTCAACTCAAGGTACTTGCCTACATTTTCCATGTAATTAAGTATCTTTTTCGTCTCTTCAGGAGTCTCTCTCTTCAATACTACAAAGAATAACAAAGCCTCATCATGTGCTTGAGCAACTTGAGTATCACCAGATGGAGAATATACTTTACCATTGATTACAAACTTATCCTGTGCCCAGTCAAAGTCCCAGTAACCATCTTTGGTTAAATGTCCATTCTCTGCTAATGACCTCTTGGTTACGTATAGCACAATATTGATACCGTCTAATTCACCTGATACGGTTTCTTTTAATGAAGGCCAAGTTCTTATGTAGTTATATTGGATTAAGCCATCCAATAGATACGGTTCATAGTTGTTTCCAGTATCTTCACCGTAAGATAACATCTGGTCAAATCTCTTCAACCAGATTAGAGGTTGCTTCCCTGCATCCACTTCAACAAAGTCATTTACTATGGCTTTGTATCTATCCCATACTCCATTAGTAATCCTTTTCCTTCGTGCCATACCCTACTTCTTTACTGGGAAGCCGGGGTCTGGGCCATCTAATGGACCTGGCCTCCGGTGATTGACTACTTTTGGAACTACTACCTTCTTCACTGTTCTGCAAATAGGTAGATATATGGAAAGTCTTTCAGCAAGCATACACAGGTTTTGTTTGAGTATATCAATAACTCCACCTGGTTGCATTGCTTTTATAACATTGGATGAGGTTTTAGATTCTGAGTCTGTATCGTTGAAGAATTCTACCTCAGTTGGACCTGTTTGTATTCGTTTAACTTCACCTGAACCTCTACTTGATTCAGAAGATTCTGATTCAGAACTAGAGGTTGAGTTACTATCTTTAACCGATTCTGCAGTAGCACCAACCATTAATGAGATTTGTACAACCATATAATCATAGGCTGCCAATTCCATAATTAGCTGGTTTTCTAGAGCTTCATAATACAACTCATTATTAAATTCCTCTATTGGAATCTCATGATTTACTAGCGGCTGAATATACAGCTGCCATTTTTCAATGAATTGCTGCTTCTCTTTAAGAGAAACCTTACCGAAGATATCCTCAGGAATATAAGTGTCTATCAGCTCATAGATACTGCCAGGCAACTGGGTATTTACTTGATCACTAACTCCGATTACATTGGTTTTGGAAAGATTCTCTCCACCATAGTTATTTGTTATTGTTACCTTGACAACATAGTCGCCAGGATTTTCATAAAGATGGGAAGCAGTTACCACACCTACATGTGATTCTGTCTTCCCATCACCAAATACCCATGTTACCGTGAAATCATGAGGTAGCTCATCAGCGAATGCCCTGAACCTTGCATTTAGTCCAACTACGGTAGATAAAAAATCCACCGTTTTCATATATTACTCGTCTTCTCCGCTGTTAAACTCATCTAAAATGGCATTTACCAAGTCAAGCTTAGTATCACCATCTTCTGGTTCAATATCTAAAGAGATAGCCAAAGCTTTCAGCTCTTCTCCATTGAACTGATCCTTTATTTTTTCTGGAGCTTCGCCTGCCTCTATAAGACCAATGAACTTATCTTTAAGAGCTTCTGTGTCCACTTCTTTCTTTGAATCAGCTTTCTTCTTAGGATTAACTTCTTCTGTCTTGACTTTAACTTCTTCTGCCTTAGCTTCTATAAGGTAACCATTTGCAATAGCTGCTCGGATTACCCGGGAATTAAACTGATTCTCGGTTATCTCAACAACATCCTTGCGAAGTACCTTAATCTTAGAAGCCTGATCATAGAAGATACTTGCCTTTGGATTAAGTTTTATGTATTTTGCCATAGTTAAATGGATTAAAGGAGGGAGTATATACTCCCTCCTTATATTGTTAAGTGGTTTAATTATTCGAGGATGCCTTTCAGGTAATTATCTACATCCATGTAATCAGGGAATCCATTGGTAGAGAATTCCTTAGTTGCATCTATGAGGATAGAAGCATCCTGATACATCTTCGAGAAACCAGTAGTTAACGAAGCATAAATAGCCTCTGTCTGGTTCGATACTATACGTTCAGACTCAAGCATAAGCTGCTTAGCAGTCAACTTAACCATGGCAGCCGATTGATCTACAAGCATTACCTCATTTTCTGGAGTTCCACCGTGAATATAGAAGTCTGCCGAATTTGGAACTGGAGTCTTCAGGTTCAAGCGAGCATCAGTAGTACCAGACGAACGTAACTTGAATTCAGGCAGATCAAGCAGATTAAGTGCCTGCTCTTCACCACCGATAATAGTACGGAACTGACGACCAAGGCGAGATGCACGAATCCATACCCGGAGAAGGTCACGATACTGTATACCATTCTGAGTATCACCTACACCGATAACAGGAGCCGATTCAGAACCATCAAGTTTGTTACCCTTTACGAGTACATCCATTGCCAGAGCATCCATTGCATAACCAAGCTGAACACCGAAGTCACGAAGGAAGATGGCCATTACATCCATGGATACATAGCTACGTACCTCATCGGTTACCTTGAATCCCTTACCGATCTTGAAAAGGTTTACCGACTTCTGTCCGAAGGATACAGTACCCAGAGGAATTGTCTCTGCCTCGTTAACTCGTGCAGGATTAGCATCCGACATATTTACCAGAGGCATGATAGCCGTTAGCCCATTAATAGGCTGATCAGATGCAATGATGTTCGGATAGAAAGGTGCCTCACGCATTCCAAGATAGATTGCCTCACGTACAATCTCAGGAACAAGCCAACGCAGCTCAGGATTAGGCATGGAGTAAATATTCTCCATCGTATCAACTTTCGGGTTGAAACCGATAGCCTTGAAATAATCCTCCTGAGTGAGACCGTATTTCTCCTGGAGCATATCACCCAGATGAATATCCACTGGGAGACTCTTGTTGCTTCCCTGACGGAAGCCATCCATGTTCTTTACAATTTCGGGAAGCTCCTTTAAGTACTGCTCCCGAGTTAAGGTTTTTTCTGCCATATTTAGTAATGTTATTTTCTGTTATTTTACCAGGATTTGAATCAGATCACCAACCTCAGCTACGTTGATAGCTATGAACTTAGTCTCTGCATTTGCATCGGAGGGCTGGAAGTTTGTATACGTTCCGCTTTCATCCAAAGTTCCATCGGTCTTAACATAACCAGTGGTGGTAAGCTCTGCCTTAGCTATACCGTGTATAATTGCAAAGGCTTCTACCATTACAGTTACTTCTACACCAGCTGCATTTGCAGGATATGCAGGATACTTACTGTAGTTAACAGCAATACCGAGATACATATCACCAGCTGCCCCAGTATACGGAGAGATAGTTCCATCGCCATTAAGTTTTACCGGTTGACCCTGAACGATGGTATCGCCACTCTTTACCGGAAATGCCTGATGAAGCTTGTGCGATTCACTTTTGTAAATCACAGCCTGTGGGGTCCGTCCACCCACTTTGTGTAAGTCTGCCATAATTTAACTTGATATTTTAGTTGTTTGTTATTTCTTTTCTCCCCGAAGTTTACGATCTGCCAAAGTTAAAGCTATATCACGAGTAGATTTCGGTGCCTTATTCTTTTCCTCATCATCTTCGGGATTAATAGATGATGCTCGGCCAACATCATGAGAACCGCAATTATTGCAGTGCATGGGGAATTTCTCTTCCAGCTGTGCATCATAAGTCTTACGCAGAGCTTTGAGAGTCTCCAGAGTTGTTCCTTCATTCTCCAGTAAAGCCAGGATATTCTGGTCTACCTTATCCTCACCAGAAACTTTCTTATATGCTGCCACCGTTTCCTCACGATACGATTTAATGTGGCAATCCCAATTCTCTTTAGCCTCCTTGTAAGAATTGAGGTCTTTTTCAAGATTGGTCTTTTCCTCAGTGAGTTTTTCAATTTCCTCATCCTTCGCCTTCACAGCATCAGCGAAGTCCTTGTTCTGCTGTACCAGAGTTTTAATCTGGGTGAGAGCCAGCTCTGTCGAAACTTCCTGACCTTCAGAAAGGGTCAAAAGATTTTCACCAAAGAGGCTCGCAAGCATCTGCTGCAATTCTTTGTCCATGTTTGTTTTATTATTTTGGTTATTATGGTTACCCTTTCCGGCACCCTTTTCATTATTAGATTTACTGGTATTGTACTTTATATCTTTTTCTGAAAGAACCTTGAAGTCGAATAGAGATACCCTCTTTATCGGATCATTAGCCTCGGCTGCTTTCTCTTCGGAAAAAGAATAATACTGACTTCCAGCATAAGCAGGGCTATTTAACCTACCACTCTTAATCAATTGAGCAAATGGATCAGCTCCATGCCATACCAGAGATGTCTCTTTATAAGAGATTATCTTTGTAGCAACCCTACGTATAAGTTCTCCCTTATCTGTATATGTACCAAGTTTAGAATAGAACTCCAATATATCCTCAAATTGGTGGGATGGTTCCCATGCAAACTCTACAGTTACAGAATTAGAATGTATAGAAGGTGGATCCATTTGTATACCACGAGCTATACGTGGATTTGATAATCCATCTATCTTCAGTATACCGTTTATACCAGCAGGTATTACTACTCCAGTCTTTTCATCTTTGTATGCGTCTTGCCATTCAACAGATTTAACTGATCCGATAGCATTAGCCACATCAGTTTCATGATCAAGGTTTACAGACTGACCAACCAGTAATGGCATTGACTCTTTGAGGATCTGTTCTGGAAATTCAGTAGGATTATACTTCTTTGCTACAACAGCAGCCGAAAGCATTCTGAACATTGGCTCAATAAAGTCTGTGTCCTTTGGTTTCAGCATGTCTGGAGTTACATTTGGCATAAATTGATTCACATTCAAAGTACCTCCCCACATACCGAACCTCTCTAATGACTTCTTTGGATCATCACTGAAATTACCTGTTCCCTTGTAGAAGTTTTCAGAAAGAGAGTGAGCATCAATAACTACTTCTGGTACATCTGATACCATTAAGCTATGAGCTGCACTTAACACCATTACATCGGTGTTTTGTTTTTCAATAGGTGGCATAATTTATCTCGGTTTACTATCTTGATCACCTCTTCTTGGGTTTGGGTTATTTTTGTCCCTGCCCTTACGATCTGACCTTTCTTTATCGTCTTTTCTATCCTTTTTCTTCTTACTAGTATCTGTATCACCAGTACCGGATGAATCATCTGAATCTACTGGTGTACGGGGTTCTGGTAGATCAGGAGCTTCATACCCCATATCACGTGCAAATTGATCCTGGCTTATGATACCCTGATTGTAAAGGGTTATATTTACACGAGCCCTATATTCCCTTGCTTGCTGTAACTTAATGTCATCAGAAACTGTTGAAGTTCCAAATTGAATTGTTATTCCCTTGTTATTAAATCCAGCCAGACGCAGTTCTAGAGAATAAAAGAATTCCAATACAAATATTACAAGTGTTTGGATATTCTTTAACTGGGATATCATCTTTGACAGCTGTATACCAGCCCCTCCTTCTGTTCCAGCTTGAGATGCTGATACTCCTATGATAGAACCATTTACCCCCAACCCATTAGCAACAGACTGCTGGTTCATATTCCATGGGAGATTTATGTTCTGCATAGAAGCTGATGTTGATTTCAGGTCGAATTCATGATCATCAATATAACCAACTACAACTCCATCTGACATACCACTAACTATGTTAGTCTTCATCTTACGGAGTGTACTGTTTAGACGACCTTGATAAGCTTTTTCACTTTCACCAGCAGTACGAGGAGGTTTAGCCATCTTTGCCTCTAAGAATCCAACCATACCCATGATCTCCATGATATGTTTGAAATTCTTTCTCATAGTATGCTGACCAGCTATAGAGTCTAATGCAGACATAAATGGAGGTACTCCATACGGTTCATCAGTATCATTGTACATCCCAACATAACAATATGTTTCTGTATTAAGTCTGATGAATGTATCCTTTACTCCATCTACTATCCTTGGATTCCTCTGATATGGATGATATACTCCATTGTTCTCTCTCTTAAACCTTATAGTTTCTGGTTTAATGAATAGTATTGTCTCTAATCCAGTCAACTCTTTGTTTGGTACACCCTCTACTGATATTGCACCACCAACTAAAAGTTGAACAATGAACTTGTTTACCAACCCATCTATACCAGCTGTATACCTTGACCATTTCTTAGATACCTCTCTAAGATGGTTCCTCATCTTGGTTGATTCTTCTGCGGTATTATTCGGGAAGTCTATGGTATGGCCAGTATTGGACAACTTGAACATGTCTTGTAGTGCAATACTGACATCTGGATTTACTTTGTATAAATCCCTGATAATAGGTATTAGTTCTGTTCTGAAAGTTGGGGTAACTAAGTTAGTCATACCATTTAAAGTGGTAATTAACTCTGAGTTTCCCACACCATCATCAGGTTGGGAAACTCTTCCTGGACTTATAGAACCCTTTCCTTCGTCTTTGTTCTTTGATTCTTTAGGCTTTGACCTAATGAACCAACTGATAGGATTAAGTTTCATGTTATGTAAATTTGTTTATGTTCTACTGAGGAACTACTACAGTTGATGATGCACTATGACATCTTATGTGATTAGTTATGGCTTTACCGAATATTGAATCATCAGAATAAGTTTCACCTTCCAAATCAATATCCATGGATGATGTATTCATTCTGTGTTTACCCCTTGCAATTGGTCTTCCTGCACCATCATATATGAATGTGTAAGCCTCTTGTACAAAGAATGGATCCTTAATGATTACATTGTTTTCTCTTATATCCTTTTCAAGATTCTCTATAATCACCGACCTATTTTTAGAAGTAGTTAACCACCCGGGGAACTTCTCTTCATCAGGTCGGCTACTTCTTCGTTTCCTAAGTAATTTTGTGTAGAAGTAAAGATTTGGGTAACCCTCATCCTGAAGTATAGTGGTCACCGTCATACCTACATCATTTGTCTCTGGAGCTAACTTAGCAAAGTTATACTTCTCCCCGATATCACCAAGAAATCTAGCATATTTGTTCAGAGGTATTCTACCCTTGTATACTGCAGCCTCTTCTCCATCCCTGTCCATGCAAGTAAAAGCTGAGTAGTCAGTACCTCTACCAGTAGAACAGTCTGCTCCAATGAAATATTCTTTAGTTTCATCTGGTTCATTGAATTCCTTGTATTGACCTTTTAATCTTGAATTGATTATTGGGTAGTCGAATAAGCAATCTTCAATTGCTTTAATATCAACCATATCGAATACAGTGTTACCAGATGATAAGAAGTCACCATCTATCTCCTGAGCAGTTCTCTTAGGTCCCAAAGCAGCAGACATCTCTTCATACCACTTCTGATCTCGATCTGGATGCATCTGCCAATACAATCGTATGGGATTAAAGGTATTACCACCAGCTATAGCATCTACCCAAGTACTGTGAAAAAATGAGCCAGTACCATAAGGGGTACTGTTTATGATAGCACTCCCCCCAGTTGCGAGGGTCGGAAATGCTGCTCCCCAAATAGTTGAAGCCCATCTAACTACTGCTGCCTCATCAATTACCAACAATGACAAAGATTCAGAACGACCAGCTTGGTCTGATGTGGGTATAGATTCAATTATTGAACCATTTGCAAACTCCATGCTAGATACAGAACCGAATTCTCCAGTACGACCATTTGTAATTGGTTCTTGTAGATATGAAGGAAGATTCTTATACATGAACTTAATCTTCTTCAGTACCTTCTTTGCTACAGTATCCTTGATAGAGATGATGTTTATCTTCTTGTTTGGGTGATACATTGCTAACCAAAGGCAATACATGGATATCAACTCAGTAATACCAGCCTGACGAAATTTAAGGATGATATTGAATCGGTTCAGCATGAATTGATATAGCACTGCTTTCTGAAAAGGATAGAGCAAGAACTTAACCATACCCAACACCGGGTTGATAACATAGCAGAAAGTAGAGAAGAAGAACGGATCCTTCATCACACGGACCAAGGTCTTAAGTTGTTCTGGTGTAATATTTGTATCTCCTTCTAATAATGTCTTCTTTCTTGCCATATCAAAAACTGTATGAAACTCTTATGTAAGGATCAAGTGATAAATTGTCCCTGAGTTTGGGATAATAGTTGAAATTCAACCCAGCCTCATAATTAAATTTACTGGTATTGTACTTCAAGCCTAAATCCAGATCATGCATGTTATGTACCGGTCTGATGGTATATTGTACGACTGGATCAAACCTTTTTATGAGTGACGTTTTCTTATTGGTTAACTTCCCATCCGAATAGTTGTACTGATAACGATCATAATTTACCTGATACTCTTCAGTAAATAGTTTGCAGTCTGTATTGAAGGTAGTGATTGACAGTTTATCTCTACTGGAAAGTATCTGCAGTAGTTTTGGAGCTTGTGGATAGTTAGTTAAGAACAACTCATTGTATTCAACCTTCACTGAATCTTTCTGTATGATAGTAACTACTCTATCAACATACTCTATTCGTTCAATTGGTACTGAATCTATCTGGTAGAGGAATACCATGCTAGGCAATTGTATCTTTGGAAACTCTACTTTGGGAACAAAAGGTTTATTAACCCAAACTGTATCGGGTTGATGGTTGATATTTTCCAAGTCATGCCTTAACTCTGAATTCTGATCCCACATCCAGAATATAGTTAAGGTCATAAGTATGAAGGCTATGGTTAAGATTACATTTTTCATGTGATTGAGATTTTATGAAACCATTAAGGGGGGATTATAGGGGGGATTAAAGAAGTAAGTCTTAATCTAGAAAGAATAAGAATACTACTATAGAACAAAGTATATGTTTATATAGCTTTAGCTATATAAACTTCTATTAGTATTTTAGTATACTAAAATACTAATAGAATTCTCCTTATACGTATGCGTATACGCGATAGGGGGCTTGATTAGAGTATTTTAGCTTTCCTCAAGCAAGCCTTTAACCAAAGTGAATTCTCGTATACAGCTCCTTTTGTCAGGGTATTCCTCCCCTTGTTCAACCAATAGGTTGGATTGTTCTTATCAAAATATACCTTAAATGATTCTGGGAATCCCATGATGACTCTATATTCATCAAGTCCCATTATCCTTCCATGAGGATTAAATTGCCTGGATGAAGGTCTCACAGTCAAAGGGTAACCTTTCTTCCTATTGCGATATACTCCTGGTAGAGTTTTCATCTTATGAGTTCTCATTGGCCATTTGTGATCATTTTTGAATTCAGTTTTCCATAGCTTCCTCACTTGAGCTACAGTAAGAGTTGTCTTAGACTTATCAGCATAATGATACATTGCTAATTTCTTGTCATCAGATTCTCTGTAATTTATGTCTTTTCTTACTTTTTTCTTCAATTGACACAGATTCTTAGGCTTAGTTACTTGAAAAGTGTGATCAAATACTTTTGGATTGATTCCAGAATCCTTACGTACTCCTATCATCACTAATCTTTTCCTACTTTTCTGGGAATTACCAAATACCGTAACGGAATGACAGTGTACTATAAGCTGATAATCAGGCAAATTATTTTCCCATTCACTGATAGGGATGAAATCTAGAAGCTTTGGAAGGTTCTCAAGCATAAATACTGCTGGTTTGAACTTCTTAACACTAGAAAGATACAGATTTAAGGTTGCATCTTCTCTTGGTTTACCCAGGGTTTTCTTCCTTGAATAGGAGAATACAGAGCTATGACCACAGGATGGAGAACCAATGATTATGTCAATTTTGGTAAATTTCACCTCTTCAAGGCTCTTTAAGAATGGAATATCACCAAAATTAAGCTTCCATTGTAGTTCTCCTTTGGAATGGAATACAGCTCTTGGTTCAACATTAGCTACAAGATGATCTTTAAACTCGAAAAGAAGCGCTCCTTGCGCTCCACAGATACCAAGTACATTCATTGAAAATAGATTTGTTTAATATATACCGGATGGTCTTGCTAAAGACTACTATAATATGCAAATTTAATATCAAAACTATATGAAAGTTGGAGATTTACTACTGGTAACTGGCACTGCATTTTTTGAAAAGACCAAAATTGTTGATCGAAATAAGGGGATTTATACCCTAGAAAATGGGATAAAGACAGATAGAACTCTTCATCCACTGAATTCAACATATAAAGTTGAACCTTTTGATGAGGAAAAGTATAAAAATCTCATGGCACAGAGACTTTTAACCAGAAATTTGGAGAAATTGACTCTGATCAACAACAAAGGGATAGAAAATCCAGAGATTGTTAGATATGCAGCTAATAAACTAAGTCGTATACTTGAAAAACTGGGAGAAAAATGATACGTTTCATGATAAGATTCCTTATAACAAATCACTTTATAAGGGTTATAGACAATGGGATTTCAGATGCAGGAGTACTTAGCAAAGCTTGGAAAGGAATAAACAAAGAGTATGAAGGCAATGAATCCTGGGAAAATGGCAAAAAAGAAGCCTTTCAAACATTCATCATCTGCTTTATAGGTCTAATCATCATTTCATACATAGTATGCTAACATCAACACCACCAATTTGGTTCGGATATACACTTATCATCATGTATATCTTAGGGTTTATCTTCTGTATCTTTCTCAGAAGTGTAATAAGTGAAACTCCTTTGAAAAGGTCAAGCACTAAAGTAAGGTATGGAGTTTTATTCCTTATATGGATGATGAGTCCAGCAGTAGTGATGGGATTATTCTTTTTAACTATGAAAGTTATATTCAGACATGGCGATAAGAAGAACTGATATAGAGATAATCCTTCCAGGTGTAACCTACCAAGAAAAGATGGCAATCCCAGTATGGGATGCCTACATAGAAAAGGTAGTTATAGACGGGGATATTCCTTCCCTGATATCCGACAGGTTATATGGAGGGATAAAGTCTATGATAAATGGCTATCCTCAAAAATTCAGTGGACAACTCAAAGGTAGTATAGAAAATATACTCAATGAAACAGAGGTATATATCTATAAGAAATATAGGATCACATATTCCAAGCTAACGGTAAAAAGGAAAGGGTACTATTTAATGATTTCTACAAAACCAGACAAATCATTTGACATATGGGAATCATAAATCCTCAATAAACCATGATAGAAGTATTAAGTCATTTTCTGGGATTCTTTATTGGATTCACCATAACACTGGGTATGATAGGTTCAATTCTTCATTACCTACGGAATTATTCTAGAGAGTCATTAAATTTACTACTAGATTTATTATCTTATGTATGATTATAACTCTGGTGATAGGTATAACCATTCTAATATTGCACTATGACATCTGAACTGAATAAGGATATGATCATACTGGATTGGATCTTGAATGCTAATAAGTGTTACATAAATGACCTATCTAGAGTAGGAATGTGCAAAGCATTCAAGAGGGCATTCCAATATGTCCCAAAGGTGAATAGGAACCTGGCTAAGCTAATCACTGACTTGGGTTGGGAAATAGAATACCTCTATGATGAACCCATATATAATGGGAAATGGTTGAGCAAATTGATACCAGAGTTTACTTGGAGGAGATAAGACAACTAGTCATTACAGGTATTATGAAATGGGGATAATTCCCCATATAAACCAGGTTCGTTGGTGGGATAAAGATGATATGAATCCAAAGGGATAGGCCTTATATAGGGAGCCTTAAAAATATCCTGGAAAATTTTGTGAAGAGCCTTTAAATGGGTTCTTCATTTTGTGTGGGGAAGGGGGGTAGTGATCAATTCCCTTATTATGAGCTTTATCACTGGGTTTATTTTGGAGCTAGCAGTAAAATTATGGCCCTTCATGGGAGCCTTTAATGCGAGGAGCCTAAAACATCTGGCAGTAAAAAGGGCACACGGTGGCCCTATCGCAAAATTAAAATTAATTAAAAATAGGGGACAAATTATGCCCCCTACTTCTTCAATGAAATTTAATTACTATTTTATTTTCAATAAATTGATAAGTTATTTTATTTTTTATTTGTTTCTTTTTCAATCCATGAATTAAAATAGTTTCTTTTTCATTTACATATATTTGAAATTCATATGTTTTTTTATCAAATATATGTTTTATTTTATTTAGTAGTTTCATATCTTTATTTTTCGTTCATTGCAGAAAGGAAATTTTTAATCGTGTCTTTCTTTTCTGTGTTTGCATTTGCGTCTACGATACATTCTACATTAATGTAAACTTGCTTTGCATATTCTTGCCACGCTTTTTTTAATGCTTTTCTTTTCTCTGCATTTTTATTGCTGGCAATAAATTCGGCAATAAAAGCGTCTAATTTCTTGCGCAATTTCATACGCAAATTTTTCTTTTCTTTGTCCGTTTTACACTCTGCAAAGATTTCTTTGCGATAAATTGATTTTCTTTCGCTGGTCGAAAAAATTTCATTACCAATTGCTAAAATTTCATTTGCTTTCATAATAGTAAAAATTAAAGGTTAATAAAATGTTTTGTTCTTTTCTATATTGCAAATATACTACTGAATTTTTTTTTAATGCAAATTTTTAGACATAAATTTTGATTATTTTTTCTTATAATAGTATTTATTTAGATCAATTTTAACTATACAAAATAATCGGTTTAGGTTCAGGCAGTAGGTCTGTTTAATGATCCATGATGATAAGTTGGTTTGTTGGTATATGGTCTGATACAATTATGGCCTTAGCTGGCACCCTGAGGTACAGAATAGTCCAATAACTAGGCCTTTAATGTTCATCTTCATTTTCGGCCTTTGTCCCCATATATCTAGAGTATCATATATTTATAAATAACTAAAATACTTGTCTTATTAATTACAAAGTTCTATGATATGCCCCTGCTTGCATTGCATTACACCTTATTTGCATTGCACTGAATAAAAATTTAATATAGGATCAGGATATGGCACCTAATTGTACCTTAAAAGCCAATCTTAAAAGGCCTATAAGCCAAGCCACTAAAAGCGAAATAAGGCCTTAATAATATACTTACCATAAAAGGCCAAATACAAGGCCTTATAAGCTCATAAATAAAAAAGGCCTGAGTTGGCAGGCCTTACAGAAAAGATATTGAAAGCAAATAAAGATGGCCAACTCCATCTATTGCTTATAAGCATTCTTAGTTCTGAAGATAAGTTATATATAATCCTAAATTGATGTTAACTAATGTTAATACAATCCTCATCTTATTCACTATAACTATGGTTATTTGAGTAATTGCTCATTAAGCTTTTAACTGAGTCTATTAGATTAAATCTTTTCATAACCCTAAACATTAATTATTTAATACGATTTAATAATTAAGGCTAATGGCCTTAATTATATTCCGGGTAATCACCCAACTCCGGGATCTCAGTACGGATTTTATTATAAAATTCAACCAACTGATCCCGGGTAGTATCTGGCTCTTCCGTATAATCCAATAACTCGCATAACCAATCCCAATCGGCCAAATATATATCAAAGGCAATAACCCCTGTGTTATAACCCAACTCAGCCAGGGTATTGGGATTGCAACCATTATTAACCAGGGATCGGATAATCCAGCTGTAGGCCTTAACCCCATTAATAATAACCTTAAAAGCACTTACCTTGTATTCCATAGCATCTTTATTATTTGTTATCTTTTTCTTTATGCAAATATAGTAATAATATATATATAATATA
>OMDK01000332.1_pt1 | contig 24696 bp, 19 predicted proteins | sample 1645201 | NCBI WGS metagenome assembly OMDK01 (sample SAMEA103958151, study PRJEB25191) | human gut metagenome
ATAAAGAAAGAGCAGAGTTTTATATCAGGGAGCATCAGGATAATATCGTGATTGCAAAGTTAAAGACGAACAAGCCTCTGACAGAAAACGATATTGACAGTCTGGAAGAAATTCTTTGGAAAGAAATCGGGACAAAACAGGATTATGAAAATGAGATTGGGCAAAAACCGCTGGGAGAATTTGTCCGTGAAATTGTTGGACTGGATATGAATGCGGCGAAAGAGGCGTTTTCTGCATATCTGTCTGATACCAATATGGACAGCAGACAAATTTATTTTGTCAATCAGATTATTGAATATATTGTACATAACGGAATGTTAAAAGACCTTTCCGTATTGCAGGAATCCCCGTTTACCGATCAGGGCAGTATCGTCGATATTTTCACTGATCTGTCCGTGTGGATGGGGATCAGAGGAGTCATCGATCAGATCAACGCAAATGCAGCCGCATAAGGGTATCACAGGATTTCATATTACAAAAAATACAGACACAGGAGAGGAGAAACATGGATAAACACAATTATTCCGCACCCGTTTCGCTGAAAAACATTCAGGTGACGGACACCTTTTGGAAAGGAGAAATGGAACTCGTACGCAAGGAGGTGATCCCGTATCAGTGGGATGCCTTAAATGACCGCGTGGAGGGCGCGGCACCGAGCTTCTGTATGCACAATTTCAAGGCTGCAGGAAAGCTGAACCGGGAAAAGAAAGAAAAAGGAAACACATTTATTGCGCCGAAGTATACCTATCGCGGCTTTGAGGTGCTGCCGGAGGATCCGAAGCAGTTAAAAGATGACGAATTTTACGGTTTTTTGTTCCAGGACAGCGATTTTTCGAAATGGATCGAGGCGGTTGGTTATTCTTTAACGCAGCATCCAGATCCGGAGCTGGAAAAAATCGCGGATGGCGCGATCGATATCGTCTGCGCCGCACAGCAGGACGACGGATATCTGGACACCTACTATATTTTAAGCGGTCGTGACGCGACCTTTACGAATCTGAAGGACCATCACGAGCTGTACTGCTTCGGACACCTGATTGAAGGGGCTGTGGCATATTTTCAGGCGACTGGCAAGGACAAGCTGTTGAAGGCGGCGGAACGATTTGCAGACTATGTGGCGGCAAATTTCGGTACGGAAGAGGGAAAGCTTCACGGTTATCCGGGACATGAAATCGCAGAGATGGCCCTTGTGCGGCTTTATGAACTGACCGGGAAGGAAAAATACTTAAACCTTGCCCGGTATTTCGTGGACGAGCGCGGAAAGCGTCCCTACTACTTTGATCAAGAGCATCCCGAAGAAGTAAAAAAGGGGCATGAGGACGAACTTCGTTATTTCTATAATCAGGCGCATCTGCCGGTGAGGGAGCAGGACGAGGCGTTCGGACATTCCGTGCGTGCGGTTTATCTATATTCCGGCATGGCGGATGTGGCGAGGCTGACAGGGGATGAAACGCTGTATGGGGCGTGCCGGAGACTCTGGGACAACATCACGGAGAAAAAGATGTACGTTACGGGCGGAATCGGCAGCACCCATCTGGGCGAGGCGTTCACCTATGCCTACGATCTGCCGAACGACACGGCGTATGCGGAAACCTGTGCGTCGATCGGTCTTGTCTTTTTTGCGCGGAGAATGCTGGAAATCGCGCCGGAGGCAAGGTATGCAAACGTTATGGAACGCGCACTTTATAATGGCGTGCTCAGCGGCATGGCGCTGGATGGAAAGAGCTTTTTCTATGTCAATCCGCTGGAGGTACTGCCGGAGGCATGTCATAAGGATGAACGAAAATTTCATGTCAAGCCGGTTCGCCAGAAATGGTTCGGCTGCGCATGCTGCCCGCCCAACCTGGCGCGTCTGCTCAGCTCGATCGGTTCCTATGCATATACGGAAAACGAGGATACGCTGTTTTTACATCTTTATATGGGAAGCACCCTGGAAAAGAAGATCGGCGAAAAGACAGCAGATATCCGTGTGGAATCCAACTTCCCTTGGGAGGGGGATGTGAAAATCACAATCCGCGCAAAGGATACCGGATTAAAGCTTGCACTGCGGATACCGGACTGGTGCAGCAGATATGAGCTGGATGGTTTTACCGGTGGTACGGAAGAAAAGGACGGCTACCTGTATCTGCAAAAGGATTGGGGAGAGGAAGAAGAATTTACGCTTCATTTCCCGATGGAGGTTCGAATGATTGCGGCAAAGGAAGCCGTGCGTGAGGATATGGGGAAAGTGGCCGTGATGAGAGGGCCGGTTGTCTATTGTCTGGAAGAGACAGACAACGGAAAAGATCTGCAGAAGCTGCTGATTGACCCGGAGTTAAACGTAACGGTGTCGGACGGAAATATTTGCGGAACGCCGGTCAAAAAGCTGACTGCAGCAGGGTTTCGGCAGCTTGATACGCATATAGAAAAAGAAAGCGAAGCGCTGTATCATGTCTGGAAGAAGCCGGAGTTTGAAAAAGCGAAACTTTCGTATATTCCGTATTATACCTGGGCAAACCGCGGTGAAAACGAAATGCAGGTTTGGACGCGGGTCAGAGATTGACAGAAATAGACATAAGTGCTGCACCATAGTACGCTCAGTTGAAAGCAGAGGTATGTCGAAAGCAAAAGGAGGGCATCAGGCATCGGGCCGGATGCCCTCCAGTACGTTTTGCATGTCCTGCGGGAGTGGAACATGAAATTCCAGAGGTCCTTTGGTGATAGGATGATGAAAACGCAGACGGGTTGCGTGCAGCGCCTGTCTGGAAATCCATTCCATATCAGGATTATAGAGGGAATCTCCGATCAGCGGATAGCCCAGATATTTCATATGGATCCGGATCTGGTGAGTGCGACCGGTTTCCAGTGTCAGGCGGATCAGGCTGTGTCCGTTTTTTTCTTCCAGAACTTCATAGTGAGTAATGGCAGATTCGCCATGTTCAAAGTCGATGGTACGCTCGATGATGGAGCCGTCCTTTCGTCCCAGTGGAGCAGTGATGGTTCCGGAGGAGGGAGTGACCCTGCCGCGAGAGATCCCGAGGTATTCCCGGTGGATTTCCCGGTTCCGGACCATGGTTGCGAGAATACTGCCGCTGACCAAATGCTTTGCGATGATTGTCAGACCGGAGGTGTTATGATCGAGCCGGTTGATACAGCGAAAGACGAAGGGACAGTCTTTCTGAGCAAAATACCAGGCGAGCCCGTTTGCAAGGGAATGGGTGTAGTTGCGCATCGACGGATGGATCGGAAGATCGGCTGGTTTGTTGACCACCATGAGGTCTTCATCCTCGTAAACGATGTCCAGAGGATGATAAACCGGAGGTATTTTTTCAGAGACCGCAGTTTCCTGAATGTGTACAGTTAAGCGGTCACCTCCCTGCAGATGGCGGATCATATAGGCGGGAGTACCGTTTATGAGGATGCTTTCCGGCATCTTTTTTAAGTCAGTTAAGTTGGCGGAGGAATACCCTTGCCGTTTTAAAAAGCAAGCGACGGTAGGAGAATCGTCGCTTGCTTTGATTTCATAATGTAAAATGCGTTCCATAAGTTAGTTGGATTTAACTTCCTTCCACATGTCATTATAGAGGGAATCCCCGTCTTCACCGAGATAGGTATAGGTTTCCAGACCGGAATACTGGCTTAAATCCGGGAAAGCAATTTTGGAATTTTTCAGGTCTTCGTCCTCGATCAGGTCGCGGGCTGCATCGTTGGGGGTGGAGTAGGTAATGTACTCGAAATTCTTTAAAGCAACATCACCGCGGCACATAAAGTCAATGAACTTTTCTGCATTTTCCTTATTGGGAGCGTTCTTGGGAATTACCCAGGAATCGATCCAGACATTGGTACCCTCCTTCGGGATGACATATTCCAGATCCGGGTTTTCACGCTGAGTGAAAATCGCTTCGCCGGAGTAGATAACGCCGAGTGCTGCTTCGCCGCCGATCATCTTGTCACGCACCTGGTCGATAACGTATGCCTGTACAAGAGGCTTCTGTTTGATCAGCAGATCCCGTGCAGCTGCGAGCTCGGTTTCGTCAAGTGTATTCATGGAATTGCCGTTTAATTTGAGTGCAACCATAAATGCATCGCGTACGGAGTCCTGCATCAGAATGCTGTCGGCATATTTTTCATCCCAGAGGATCGACCAGCTGTCAACCGGCTCCTCTACCATGGTTTTGTTGTACAGAATTCCGACGGTTCCCCAGCAGTAAGGAACGGAATATTTGTTTTCCGGATCAAAGCCCTTGGACTGCTCCCAATACTGTTCGCCGATGTTTGCCTTGGCATTGGGCATGTTATCGAAGTTCAGCTCGGAGAGCAGATCGTTTTCAATCATCTTGCTGATCATGTAGTCGGAAGGGCAGATGACATCATATTCGGAAGCACCGGTTTCTACCTTGGGATACATGATTTCGTTGGTTTCAAATTCATCATAAACCACCTTTATGCCGGTTTCTTCTTCAAACATGGTGATCGTATCGGGATCGATGTATTCCCCCCAGTTGTAGACGATGACCTGTCCGTTTTCGCCAGAAGCAGAGGAAGCGCTGCCGCAGCCGGTTGTCATGCCTGCAATCAGACCGGTGCACAGGGCAGCAGTAAGGAGCTTTGCAATGGTGTTCTTTTTCATGAATGGATTCCTTTCTGTAAGTAAAATAGTTTAGGAAGACAGTTGGCTGTCTGTGTATCACGGGAGAATCCCGGAGTGTTATTCATGACAATAAAATGCTCGCAGAGCGTGCATTCTATTGTTTTTCCTTTGGTTTCGGAGCCTTGTTGACAAGGATCAGAAGAACCAGAACGGTCATAAAAATAAGTGTGGAAAGTGCATACATTTCCGGCTTAATGCCCTTTTTAACCTCGGTGTAGATTTTGGTGGAAAGGGTATCTACGCCGGGACCCTTCGTAAAGTGCGTGATGATAAAGTCATCCAGGGACATCGTAAAGGCCATTAAAAATCCGGACATGACACCGGGCAGCAGATCAGGAAATACGACCTTGAAAAATGCCTGCCAGGGGGATGCGCCCAGATCGAGAGCAGCTTCGTAAACACTTGGGTTTAATTGCTTTAAGCGCGGCATAACGCTCAGGATCACATAGGGAATATTGAAGGTTATGTGGGAGAGCAGGATGGTGATAAAACCAAAACGCGCTTTAAAGGTTAAAAACAGAAGCATCAGGGAAATACCGGTTACGATCTCGGCATTCAACATCGGGATATTGGTGATGCTCATCAACACAGCACGGCTCTTTTTTTTCATGCCCTGAATGGATAGCGCAGCAATGGTGCCGATCAGCGTTGCAAAAACAGCAGATAACAGCGCAATCAGGAGCGTGTTGTAAAGTGCCTGCATGATTTCTGAGTTGGAAAACAGCTGAGTGTACCATTTCGTTGTAAAGCCGCCCCATTTTGCCCGGGTTTTGCTGGCGTTAAAGGAAAGAACGACCAGCGTTGCGATGGGGGCATACATGAAGATAAAAATCAGGGCGATATAAATTTTGTGGGCAGTTGTTTTTATCATAAGGAAGTTCCCTCCCCGTTTTTATCAAAAATTGCAGTCATCAGCATGTTGATCAGGATAAATACCATCAAAACAATGGAAAGACCGCTGCCTAAATGCCAGTTGCTTGCCTGAGTGAATTCCTGCTCAATAACGTTTCCGATCAGCAGGATCTTGCTGCCACCCAGCAGATTCGAAATCACGAAGGTTGTCAGAGCTGGTACGAACACCATTGTGATGCCGCTGATGACACCAGGGAGACTCAGCGGGAAAATAACGCGTAAAAAGGTCTGGAACCAGTTGGCACCGAGATCGTGGGCGGCATTGATGACATTCGGGTCAATCTTTGTCAGCGCATTATACAGGGGCAATACCATAAACGGCAGGAAGTTATATACCATGCCGAGGATAATCGCACCGGGGGTATTGATGATATTTAAAGTCGGCAGCCCGAAAAAGGACAGTACCGAGTTGATGACGCCTGTTTTTTCAAGGAGTGTCTGCCATGCAAGGGTGCGCAGGAGAAAGTTCATCCACATGGGAAGGATGAAAATCAGGACGATAAAGCTCTGCTGGCTGACATGCCTGCCTGCCAGGATCATGGCAAGGGGGTAGGCAAGCGCAAGACAGACAACTGTGCTGATTAAGGAAAGCACGAGTGCAGTAATCAGTGCCTTCATATGCTCCGGCGAGGAGATGGCAGCAACATTTTCAAAGGTAAATGCACCGCTTCTGTCTGTGAGCCCGTAGTAAAAGATCATGCACAGCGGGATGATGATAAATGCGGCAGACCAGAACAGATATGGTACAGCCATGAGCCTGTTGTGGGGCCACGGCGCCTTTGGCATCGTATTTTTTTTCACTGGTTTACTCATCGATGGATACCGCCTCCTCATCTTCCGAAGCAGGCTTGTTCATGATCTGGATATCGAAGGGATCGACGCGGATGCCGACCTCTGTGCCCACCGGGAACATATCGGTGGAGTGTACCAGCCATTCAAAGCCGTTTGCGGTTACTTCCATTTCATAATGAACGCCCTTAAAGATCAGATGTGTTACCGTTCCGGTCAGCGTTCCTTCTTCCGGCTTGACCAGATCCACGTCTTCCGGACGGATTACAACATCGACGGGCTTGTTTGTGCCAAAGCCCTTATCCACGCAGGGAAACTTCTGTCCGAAGATGGAAACAAGCTCATCGCGGATCATGATGCCGTCGATGATGTTGGAGTCTCCGATGAAGTCTGCAACGAAAGCATTCTCCGGCTCATTGTAGATCTTTTCCGGCGTGCCGATCTGCTGAATGTAGCCCTGGTTCATAACAACGATGGTATCGGACATGGTCAGAGCTTCTTCCTGGTCATGGGTGACATAGATGAATGTGATGCCGAGCTCATTTTTCAGACGGATCAGCTCATACTGCATGTCCTGACGCAGCTTTAAGTCCAGGGCACCGAGGGGCTCATCGAGAAGCAGGAGCTTCGGCTCATTTACGATCGCCCGTGCAATGGCAATACGCTGCTGCTGACCGCCGCTTAGAGAATCAGGCATACGGTTTTCGTAGCCGTCAAGGTTGACCAGCTTGAGGGCATAACGGATTTTGTCCTGAATATAGCTTTTGGTCTTTCCTTTGATCTTTAAGCCGAAGGCGATATTTTCTGCGATCGTCATATGGGGAAAGAGGGCATATTTCTGGAAAACGGTGTTTAGCTGACGTTTGTTGGGCGGCATGTTTGTGATGTCCTTGCCGTTGAATAAAACGCAGCCATTATCCGGCTTTTCAAAACCGCCGATAATGCGCAGAGTTGTTGTTTTTCCGCAGCCGCTGGGGCCAAGGAGGGTTAAAAACTCGTTCTCTCGGATGTAGAGGTTCAGATCATCCAGTACGGTGTTGTCATCGTAAATTTTGGTGATGTGCTGTAAATCGATCAGCCGGTTGCTCATTGGTACTTCTCCCATGCGGTATCCGACAGCGGATACTGTCCCTTCCTTCAAATAATGAAATGTCAGCGCAAAAGACGACTTTTCCTGACGCTGTGTTTATCGTTTGCGTCAGCTTCAAGCATTAGAAGCTTGGCGGACTGGAAACCCAGATCAGGCTTGCTCCCGTCTTTTTACTTGCCGAAATATAATGTGTCGACTTAGGCGTAAAATAAAAGGATTCGCCCTTTTTGGCGCGGTAGCTCTTTTTGCCGATATGGATCGTGATGCTGCCGCTTAATATATAGCCGAACTCTTCCCCTTCGTGGGGGTTGTCTGGATAGGTGCTGCCGCCCGGTGCAAGCGTCAGGCGGATGGGCTCCATAATGTTTTTCTGGGCGTTTGGAATGATCCATTCGGTTTTGTTGCCGTATTCTTCGTCCAGCTTTTCAAAGTAGTCGCTTTCTTTAAAAACGATCTGCTCTTCCGGTTCTTCATTAAAGAAATCCTTTAAATCTGTCCCCAGTGCCTGCAGGATGTCCATCAGGGTTGCGATGGAAGGAGAGGTCAGATCCCGCTCCAGCTGAGAGATAAAGCCTTTGGAAAGCTCTGTCCGGTCAGCCAGCTCCTCCTGTGTCAGTCCCTTTTGCACTCGCAGTTCCTTTACCTTTGCTCCGATTTTCATGTCTGATCCTTCATAGTTATTTTAAACAAAAAGTTTAATGATACTAAACAAACGCACTGAGCTTTATTATACGTTTTTTGACGGGTCTGTCAATGGGGAAAATAATATTTTATATAGTTTTTTCGCGGGTGCAGGCAGAACGCCATTTTAGGGCGATTTTTGGCGTCTTGGGCTATTCCCGCGCAGGGACAGGCTGCGATGCAGCCGCAGACCGTTTGAAAGCGCCGGTACTTGGGCAGCGTGCTTTGCTGCCTTATGTACCGCTGCGCTTTCATCCGAGCGAAAGCGTGTCTGCGCGCACGCAGCCTGCCCCTGCGCGGGAATAGCCCAAGGCGCCAAAAAACGGTTTTGGAGGGTTCGTTGTGAATGCGAGGATGGAACTGGAACGAAAAGTGAAAAAGGGATTAACAAAAACGGGACAGGTATGGTAAAATAAATGAGCAGAACATTTTTGCCGCAGGAGGTTTGAACATGACAAATCAGAAAAAGTACGTTGCCTATGTCTCTACCTATACAATGGGAGACAATCATGGTATTACGATTTATGATGTAGATGTAGAAAATGGAAGATTTACATTAAAGGATCGTGTCGAGATTACGAACTCATCCTATCTGACGATTTCGCACAACCGTAAATGGCTGTATTCCATTACAGACTTTGGTGTGGAATCCTATGAAATTTTAAAGGATGGACATTTAAAACCGATCAACATGGCGGGCATTAATGGCATGCGCGGCTGCTATCTTTCCACAGATTATGAAGATCGTTTCCTGTTCGTGGCAGGCTGGCATGACGGCAAGATCACAGCGCTGCGTTTAAAGGAGGACGGCAGTGTCGGAGAGATTACGGATGAGATTTTCCATCGTGGACTGGGCAGTATTGCAGAGCGAAATTTCCGTCCCCACGTCAGCTGCGTGAAGATGACGAGAGACAATCACTATCTGTGTGCAGCAGATCTTGGCATGGATCATGTCAAGGTATACCGCCTCGACCATCAGACCGGTAAGCTGACACTGGCAGATGTTATCCGCAGTGAAATGGAATCTGCACCCCGTCATATCAAATTCAGCAAGGACGGAAGGATTCTATACATCGTTCATGAACTGAAAAATATCATAGATGTTTATACCTATGAAGAAAAAAAGGGCAATCCGTTCTTTGAAAAGGTACAGACGATCTCCACAGTCAACGATTATCATGCGAGTAATTCCGCAGCGAGTGCGCTGAATCTTTCGGAGGATTTCCAGTATCTGATCAGCTCCAATGCGGGAGATAACAGCGTCATAATGTACAAGATTGACCAGAAGACCGGACTTTTGACGAAACTGTTCTGTCTGCCTATCAGTGGAGAATATCCGAAGGATGCGATGCTGTTCCCGGATAATAGACATCTGGTTTCCTTAAATCACGAATCGAATACAATGACGTTCTTTACAGTGCACCCGGATACCGGATTGATCGTTATGAACGGGCCGGAGATCAAGGTGGATCAGCCTAACTGCGTTATTTTCCACAGACTGGAAGAAGAATAGAATCAGAAAATTCCCCATCGGCAAAGGCCGGTGGGGAATTTTTATGGGTGCGCTTTGAAACGTGTGTTGATAGGAAAGAAAAATCATTGGCGTTGCAGCTGGTGCAGAGCTTCTGCCAAAGAAAACAAAAGTGCTTATTTCGTGTAGATTTTTTCAAGATGATCCATTCGTGCCCCCATATTGGAAAGCATCAGGTCCAGTATGGTCAGGGCTGTCATGCTTTCTACAACCACGACTGCGCGGGGAACGATGACAGGATCGTGGCGTCCCTTGATCTGCAGCGTACGTTCAACATGGTCACGGCCGATGGTTTGCTGTGGCTGAAAGATGGATGGAGTTGGCTTGATATGAGCGCGCAGAAGGACGGGAGAGCCGTCGCTGATGCCGCCTAAAATACCGCCGGCGTGGTTGGTTTTCTTGGAAACCTGTCCATCCTTTATGCAAAAGGCATCGTTGTTTTCGGAGCCTTTGCGGGAAGAAACCTCGATGCCGTCACCGATTTCAACAGCTTTGACTGCACCGATGGACATGATCGCTGAAGCAAGCCTTGCATCAAGCTTGTCAAAGACCGGATCGCCGATCCCGGCAGGAAGACCGGTCACACAGCATTCTATCACACCGCCGGAGGAATCCTGATTTTTGATACAGGTTTCGAGAAAGGCTTCTGCGTCGGCGGAAGCTTTTTTATCCGGCATACCAGTAGCGGTTTGAGTGATTGCTTCCCGGTCAAAGGTATCCGGATGAATGGAAACAGGGCCGATCGAACGGGTATAGGCGCAGACATCGATACCGAGCCGGTTTAAGATCTTTATGGCGATTGCACCGGCGGCAACACGTCCGGTCGTTTCTCTTCCGGAGGAACGGCCGCCGCCGCGATAGTCACGAAAGCCGTATTTTTCATCAAAGGTGTAGTCTGCATGTCCGGGGCGGTAGTTCTGGGCGATTTCCGTATAATCGGAGGATCGCTGAGAGGTATTATAGACGAGCAGGGAAATAGGAGTTCCCGTTGTTTTTCCGTCGAAAATGCCGGAGAGGATCTGAACCTCGTCAGCCTCCTTTCGTTGAGTGACATATTTGCCGGAGCCGGGCTTTCTCCTGTCGAGATAAGGCTGGATATCAGCCTCGCATAAGGGAAGGCCTGCCGGACAGCCATCTATGACAGCGCCGATCGCCTTGCCATGGGATTCTCCCCATGTGGAAACGCGGAAAATGGTGCCAAAAACAGAACCGGACATGAAACACACTCCTTTCGATAAGGGAATTTTCCCTATAGTATAAAACATTTTTTTGACGGATACAAGGGAATCTGTTATACTAATTTTTATCTATGCATGGTGAAAAACGATTTTCTAGAGAAACGGGGTATATCTGATTTATGAAAAAAACGAGACAGGCGAATCTGGAGCTTCTCAGGCTTCTCGCCATGGTATTTGTTGTGACGGCACACCTGATGAACCATGGAAATCTGATCGGAGCTGCGAAGATGGGGACTGCTTCTTATTATCTGGTTTGGACGTTGTTTGGCGTTTCCTTTACCTGTATCAATCTGTATCTGTTGATCAGCAGCTACTTTCTGACGGAATCGAGATTCAGCCTTTGGAAGCTTGTAAAAATGGCGGTTCAGGTACTGTTTTATGCCTTGGGAATTACGGCGATTTATTGGATTTTTACAGATGTACCCCATGACTTGGAATATCTGGTCTATTCGATTTTACCGATCTCATCGGATTTTTACTGGTTTGTTTCCATGTATGTAGGCATGTATGTGCTGGCACCGGTGATGAATAAGCTGATCCTGGCACTGACTAAGCGTCAGCTTGCCTGTGCGTGTGCTCTGGCCCTGGCTTTGGTGTCTGTGTGGCCAAACATTTTTTATTTTTCTTCGGCCCTTAATACCGCCGGCGGTGTAAGTATATCGTGGTTTTTGACGATTTATCTGTGCGGAGCCTATATCCGTTTGTATTATCAGCCGGATGGAAAATTCCTGAAATGGTTCCTGCCTGCAGTTGGAACCTCCCTGCTGATTCCCCTCAGCCGGTTTGTGATCGAGGCACTGTTGTCCTCTCCGTTTGGCGCGATCAGCTTTCTGGACGATCTGATGTGGGGGTATAGTGTGTTTTATGTCTATAGCTCGATTCTGGTGACAGCTGCGTCGATTTTTTTGTTTCTTGCATTTTTGAATCTGAGGATTGCACCGGGAAGAGGGGCAGGCCTGATCAATCGGATTGCAGGTGCGTCCTTTGGCGTTTACCTGATCCATGATCATTACTATATCCGGGAAAGTCTCTGGACGAAAATCGACGGCGCTGCCTGGCTTGGACACTGGTATCTGCCCTTTGCCTGTATTGGGGTGATAGCAGCGATCTACCTGGTATGTACAGCGATCGAGCTGCTTCGGCAAAAACTGTTTGCACCCTTTGAAAAAAGTACGGCGATCGCAGGCTTTTTCCAAAAAGCGGATGATAAATTAAAGAAAATCTGGAATGGAGATTAAGATGAGTGAAAAGATGACCTACAAGGTATTGAAACAGGAGGGACGTGCAAAACGTGCGGTAATGGAAACTGTGCATGGTACGATCCAGACACCGGTTTTTATGAATGTCGGAACCGTTGCTGCGATCAAGGGTGCGGTTTCTACGGAGGATCTGGAAGGACTGGGCACACAGGTGGAGCTTTCCAACACCTATCATCTGCATGTGCGTCCCGGTGATGAAAAGATCAAGGCGATGGGGGGACTGCATCGCTTTATGAGCTGGAATAAGCCGATTTTGACCGATTCCGGCGGATTTCAGGTGTTTTCACTGGCTGGTCTGCGGAAGATCAAAGAGGAGGGGGTAACCTTCCGCTGCCATATCGACGGGCATAAGATCTTCATGGGACCGGAAGAGAGTATGCGGATTCAGTCAAACCTCGCATCTACCATTGCAATGGCATTCGATGAGTGTGCGCCTGCAAAAGCGGAGAGAAGCTACGTGCAGCCTTCCGTAGACCGGACGACAAGATGGCTGGAGCGCTGCAAAAAAGAGATGGCTCGCCTGAACAGCCTGGACGATACGATCAATAAGCAGCAGCTTTTGTTCGGCATTAACCAGGGTGCAATTTACTCGGATATCCGAGTAGAGCATGCCAAACGGATTACAGACCTGGATCTGGACGGTTATGCGGTCGGCGGTCTTGCAGTCGGTGAGACCCATGAGGAAATGTATCATATTCTGGAAGAGACAGTTCCCTATTTGCCCGTGGACAAACCGACCTATCTGATGGGAGTCGGTACACCTGCAAATATTTTGGAGGCAGTGGAACGCGGTGTGGACTTTTTTGACTGCGTATATCCCACCAGAAACGGACGTCATGGACATCTATATACAAACTTCGGCAAGATCAATCTGTTCAATGCGCAGTATGAGCTGGATATGCAGCCCATCGAGCCAGGGTGTCAATGCCCTGTCTGCAGACGGTATTCCAGAGCATATATCCGTCACCTGTTAAAAGCAAAAGAGATGCTGGGCATGCGCCTGTGCGTCATGCACAACCTGTATTTCTATAATACGATGATGACAGAAATCCGGGATGCGCTGGATAAGGGAGAATTTGCAGCGTATAAGAAGCGAAAACTTGACGGCATGCAAAGAATTGTGTATGATGGAAAATAGGCTACGGTAAAGAGACCGGGCATGGAGAATCCTGCAGGGCAGGGTTTTACTTTATAAACCAGGAGGAATATAGAAAATGAGTATTTTACTGACAGCACCTGAGTCAGCAAGCGCAGGCAGCATGATTCCGCTTATTTTAATGTATGTGGTAGTTTTTGGTGTATTTTTCTACTTCGTACTGTATCGTCCGCAGAAGAAAGAGCAGAAGAAGACCAGCGCAATGCTTTCTACTCTGGAGATCGGAGATTGTGTCCTGACCACCAGCGGCTTCTACGGAATCATCATCGACATCACAGATGATACCGTTATCGTTGAGTTCGGCAACAACAAAAACTGCCGTATTCCGATGCAGAAGAGCGCGATCGTACAGGTGGAAAAGGCTGATGCAGAAGCACCTGCAGATACAAAGAAGAAATAAGACGAATTTTAGAGACAGATAAAAGAACCGGAATATGCGCATGTGATAGGCTCACAGGACGTGTGTTCCGGTTTTTTGTCACACAGCGATATGTGACGCAGGCATCACAAAGTAACTGGGATCGCAGAGCCGAACTGGACGTTTTCCTCGCGACACCTTCGGCACAAAGCGCCTGCGGAATGGAGGATTTTATGAAAGTTGTTGATATGCACTGCGACACGATCGCAGCACTTTATGAAAACAAAGAAAAAGGGTGGACACTGCAGGACAACAGACTGCATATTCGTCTGGATAAGATGAAACAGGGGGATTACCTGCTTCAGAATTTTGCACTGTTCGTCTGTACAGAAAATTGTGAAGATCCATATCAGCAGGCGCTGACACTGGCGGACTGCTTTGATCGGCAGATGGCACTGTTTCCGGAGCAGATTGGTCAGGTCAGATGCTATAACGACATTTTGGAAAATCAGAAAAACGGGCGCATAAGCGCGCTTTTGACAATCGAAGAGGGTGCGGTGTGCCAGGGCAGCCTGGAAAAGCTGCGGGAATTTTATGACAGAGGTGTCCGAATGTTGACGCTGACCTGGAATTTTCCAAACGAGATCGGTTTTCCGAATTTTGCCATTTCCGGGGATGGCAAGCCGGATAGGACGGTTCCGAACACGAAGGATGGGCTGACAGAGTTCGGATTTTTATTTCTGGAAGAGATGGAGCGGCTCGGAATGATCGTGGATGTGTCCCATCTGTCGGACGCAGGCTTTTATGACGTGGCGTCCCATGCGAAGCGTCCCTTTGTCGCAAGCCATTCCGACGCCCGCGCAATCTGTCCGGCGGTGCGCAATTTAACGGACGACATGATCTGTTTGCTGGCAGAAAAAGGCGGTGTGACCGGACTGAACTTCTGTCCGTCCTTTTTAAATGCCCAAAAGGACTATCCGGGCACAGCTGCAGACGTGGCACGCCATGCGGCACATATCATAAAAGTCGGCGGAGAGGACTGCCTGGGACTGGGCAGCGATTTTGACGGAATTCGGACCCATGCAGAGCTCCCGGGCGCAGACGCAATGCCGGTTCTGGAGGATGCGCTTGCAAAGGCAGGGCTTACCGCCAGACAGCGTGATAAGGTCATGGGAGAAAATGTGCTGCGCGTATACCGGGAGGTGTTGGGATAAGGCGCTGTATTCTGCTTGCAGATTTTCAGACGGGATGTTATACTGAGATCAATCTCACAAAAGAAAAATGCTGCAGAGATTGAGGATGGATTTTTTGAAATGAACATAAATGAAATTGCAAAGTTGGCAAATGTCTCCCGGGCCACCGTTTCCCGTTACTTTAACGATGGCTATGTCAGTGCAGAAAAGCGGGAGCAGATCCGCAGGGTGATCGAGGAGACCGGTTATAAACCGTCTGCGCAGGCACAGATGCTGCGTACCAAAAAGACGAAGCAGATCGGTGTGATCATCCCGAAGATCAATTCCGAATCCATCAGCGGGATGATCTCCGGGATCAGCAAGGAGTTAAAGCAGGCGGGCTTCTGGCTGCTTTTGGCGAACACGGAAAACCAGGAACGCGAGGAAGTGGAGTATCTAAAGCTCTTTTCTGAAAATCAGGTGGACGGGATTATCCTGATCGGGACAATTTTTACACCGGCGCACAAACGTGCACTGCGCGCGCTGCAGGTTCCGGTCGTGGTGCTGGGACAGAAGCTGGAAGGTTACAGCTGCGTCTATCAGGATGATTATCTTGCAGCAAAGGAATCCGCGCGCATGATGTTAAAGGATGCGAAGCATCCGGCGTATCTTGGCGTGACAAAGCGAGACCGTGCGACCGGGGAAGAACGTTTCCGTGGATTTTTGGATATTCTGGAAGAAAAGGGGATAGACTGGGACAACAGCTTTTATGAGGAAAGCGCTTTTTCTGTTGAGGACGGCTATGAGGCAATGGGACGCTTATGGGAGCGGCATCCGGAGATTGATGCAGTATTTGGGGCAACGGATTCCGTAGCCCTCGGCGCGCTTGGCTGGCTGCAGGAGCATCAGATCCGGATTCCGCAGCAGGTTGCGATTTCCGGTGTGGGCGACACGGTTTCCGGACGGATCGTTGCGCCGAAGCTTTCCAGCGTGCACTTTTTTTACCAGACCAGCGGGCAGGAGGCTGCGCGGCTTTTGCTGGAGCTGATGAGTGGAAATCCTGCCGGAAAAGAAATTAAAATGGGTTTTCGTACAGAAGCGCGCGGGACGACGCGCTAACTGCAATTTAGAAAATTTTAAGAATTGTTTTGGAAAAGCTTCCACAGTTTCGGCGGGAGCTTTTTTTATTGTGTCGGTATGCTTGTACTCAGAAAGAGAAAGCGAGGAATAGCAATGAACGAAACAAAAACAAAACAATCTGTAACACAGCAAAAATCAAACTGGAAGCCCTGGCAGATCGTGCTGGTGATCCTCCTCGGATTATGTGCCTTGCCGGTGATGGTTCCGGTAGGGATCGGACTGCTTGCCGCTGCAGTCGGCATTGCAATGGCGCTGGGTGCCTGCTTGCTCGGTCTGCTGGCCTGCAGCGCAGCCTGCGGCATCGGAATGATCCTTGTGCTGGCAGCACTGCTTTTGGGCGGACTGTTTTTCATCGGGACAGGAATTGTTTCGATGTTTCATGCGGCTGGCAGCGGCTTTGCGATTCTGGGCAGCGGCTTTGTGATGACAGGCTCTGCAATCCTGGGCACGGCATTGCTGATCGGACTGGTGTGGCTGATCTGGAAAGGAATTTTATGGATCCGCAGCAAGGTTGGCGGAAAGAAAAAAGCCGGCAGCGCAGAGCCGGAACCTGAGGCAGCGCCCGGCGAACAGATGACGGGCACATCTGCTGCTGAAACGGACAGCAACGGATTTCACCTGCTGGAGAAAAAGGAGGCGGACAGCGATGAAAAATAAAACATTGAAAAAGACGCTTCTGATTTCGACAGGTCTGTTGGCAGCAGGCGGCATCTGTATTGGCATTGGGATTGCGATGGGAGGAAGCCCGGTGTTTTATCTGGATAACGAAGGAATTCATTTGAAAGAGACAACAGCCTGCCCGGAGACGGTACAGGATTATGCCGGACAGAAGCAGCTGGCAGCGTTTGAAAAAATTGAGGTGGATCTGAAATCCGGAGAGTTTTCTTTGGAGGAAGGCGATTCTTATAGTGTTGAATATCTTCTGGCAGGCGATCGGGAAGAACCGGTGTGCCAGGTGGAGAATGGAAAACTCATAGTGAAAGAAAGGGATTCCTGGGAAACGCAGGAAGGTAATCGGTGGTATTTCCGGCTCTGGGGAGAAGAAGGAGAACGGCGGCAGGACGCTCCTTATGTGAAAATCACAGTGCCGAAGGGTGCCAGGCTGAAAGAGGTTTCGGTTGATGCGCCGTGGGATATCGATCTTGCAGGGAATCTTTTCGCAGAGAAGCTTTCTGTAAAGACGAGCTATGGCGAGATTAAAATGGAGGACTGGGACGGAACTGACCTGAGTATTTACGACGAAAACGGTGACATCAAGACCGGGAATCTGACCGGTAATAAGGTAGAGATCACCGGTCTGTATGGAGATCTGAACATTGGCTGTATCGAAAGCACACAGGCATCTTTGGAAGCGGAGAACGGTTCGGTAACTGTTTTTGCAGGAACGCAGGGCACGCTGGACGTAAAAAACAGTTACGGGGATACGAACATATACGAAATGCAGAAGGCGGATGCATATGGATATGATCTCCGCACAGAATATGGTGAAATTCATTTTTCAGGATATGAGATGACGGGAAATGAGAACGGAGACGCGGCAGAGTACAGAAAACTGGCACCCGGCAGCGCTGTCATCCGGGTATCCGCAGAAAACGGCGATATCAAAATCCGGGAGAATGTTGCGAGGAGCACTTTGAAAGAAACAGTTGCAGAAACAAAATCTGTAGACGAAGAGGAGTGATTTCAATTTCATAAAGACGTAGAGACAGCTCCGGCGATCTAAAAAAGGATTGTCGGAGCTGCTTGTATAAGTTGCCTGAAAAGAGGTATACTCTTTTTGGCGAAAACGTGAATTTACAAAATGTCGTGAAAACAGAGGGCGGAGGGTACCATGGATTACAGGAAAACAGCACAGCAGATCTGTGACAACATAGGAGGCAGGAAAAATATCATCAGCGCTACGCACTGTGCGACGCGACTGCGTCTGGTCATCGGAGACAATGACAAGTGCAGCAAGGAAGCAATCGAAGCAATCGACGGTGTGAAGGGTGTCTTTTTCGCATCCGGACAGCTGCAGATTATTTTCGGGACGGGAACGGTCAACAAGGTTTACGACGAATTTATCCAGATCGCGGGTATCAGCGCGGCTTCCAAAGAAGAGGTCCGACAGGCAGCAAGCACAAAGACGAGCCTTTGGAGGCGTGCAGTAAAGACACTGGGAGATGTATTTATTCCGATCATTCCGGCGATCGTAGCGAGCGGTCTGCTGGTGGGGATTCTGGAAGGACTTTGTGAGGTTTATCCTGCAATGGAGCAGTCCGGTACCTATACGATCCTTCACCTGTTTTCGAATGCGGCATTTGTTTTTCTGCCGATCCTGATCGCGATCAGCGCGGCAAAGGTATTTGGCGGAAATCTGTATCTTGGTGCAGTTATCGGTATGATCATGATTCATCCGGATCTGATGAATGCATGGAGTGTTGTAGGGGCAGAAAGCATTCCGAAATTGAATGCATGGTTCGGGTTGTATCAGATCGAGCTTGTCGGCTATCAGGGACATGTCATTCCGGTTGTGATCGCAGTATGGTTTATGAGTATGCTGGAAAAGAAACTGCACAAGATCGTTCCGGAAATGATCGACCTGTTTGTGACACCGCTTGTGACGGTGCTTGTAACGGGGTATTTGACTCTGACAATTTTTGGACCTGTTTTTTCCTGGGTGGAAAACGGTGTACTGGAAGGCGCTCAGTGGCTGATTACGCTTCCTTTCGGAATCGGTGCGGCACTGTGCGGCGCGGTCTATGCGCCGACGGTTGTAGCGGGCGTGCATCATATGTATAGCGCGCTGGAAGCGGGACTGATTTCAAAAAGCGGATTAAATACGTGGATGCCAATTGCGACGGCAGCTAATGTCGGTCAGGGTGCAGCGGCGCTTGCTCTGGCATTAAAAACGAAAAACAGCAAGGTAAAAGCCCTTGCGCTGCCGTCTTCGCTGTCCGCATTTTTAGGCATCACCGAGCCTGCAATTTTCGGCGTCAACATTCGTTACATGAAACCTTTTGCAGCCGGAATGATCGGCGGAGCCTGCGGTGCACTGATTGCCGGATGGACAGGCATCGGAGCGACAGCTTATGGCGTAACCGGACTGTTCGGATATCTGATTACGACGGATGATACGCTGCAATATACCCTTGTGATTGCGGTAGCGTTTGTGGTCAGCTTCGTGATTTCGTGGGTGCTGTATCATGATGAGAAAGCGCCTGGCGAGAAAGCAGCCGCACGAAAGCAGTAAACCTATATCCGAAAAGAATAGAAAACACGGAATTTATTCCTTCAAGTTATAAAAGCCATATCAAACCGATATGGCTTTTTTCCTGTTTGTATTGAAAAATATACAGTGTTACGTTAAACTTAGAAAGAACAGCTCAATTACAATTGGGCGCAGTATTGGAGGAACAGCTCGATGAAATTACAGATTGCATGCATTCCGGGCGATGGAATCGGACCGGAAATTGTAGCACAGGCGAATAAAGTACTGGATCAGGTGGCGAAGAAATTCGGCCATGAAATAGAACGCAAGGAGATTTTGATGGGTGGTGCATCGATTGATGTGCACGGCGTACCGCTGACAGATGAGGCGATTGCGACAGCGAAGGCGGCAGATGCGATTCTGATGGGTTCGATCGGCGGAGATACCAACACCTCCCCCTGGTACAAGCTCCCTCCGGAAAAGCGTCCGGAAGCAGGTCTGTTGAAGATCCGCAAAGCACTCAACTTATTTGCAAATTTAAGACCGGCTTATTTGTATCCGCAGCTTGCAGGCGCGTGCCCGTTAAAAGAAGAAATCAGCAAGGCAGGCTTTGACATGCTGATTATGAGAGAGCTGACCGGCGGTCTGTATTTTGGCGAGCGCCATACGACGACAGAAAACGGCGTGCGCAAGGCAGTCGATACCCTGACCTACACCGAAGAGGAAATCCGCCGAATCGCGATCAAGGCGTTTGATGTAGCGCGCAAGAGAAAAGGCAAAGTGACGAGCGTGGACAAGGCAAACGTGCTGGATTCCTCGAGACTGTGGAGAAACGTGGTGGAAGAGGTGGCAAAGGATTATCCTGACGTGGAGCTGTCTCATATGCTCGTGGACAACTGTGCGATGCAGTTGGTCAAAGATCCGGCGCAGTTCGATGTGATCCTGACCGAAAATATGTTTGGCGATATTCTTTCGGATGAAGCGAGCATGGTGACCGGCTCGATCGGTATGCTGTCTTCCGCAAGCTTAAACGATACAAAGTTCGGCTTATATGAGCCCAGTCACGGCAGTGCGCCGGATATCGCGGGCAAAGATCTCGCAAATCCCATTGCAACTGTGCTGAGCGCTGCCATGATGCTGCGTTACACCTTTGATCTGGATAAAGAGGCAGAAGCAGTGGAAGAAGCGGTTCGCAAGGTTCTGGCAGAGGGCTATCGCACCGGAGATATTATGGCCGTAGGGTGTACATTAGTTGGATGCAGCAAGATGGGCGATCTGCTTGCAGAGCGGATTTGATTTTTGACAACAGAATGCGAGGAACGAACAAATGAGAAGTGATAATGTAACAAAAGGCGTCCAGCAGGCACCCCACAGAAGTCTGATGAATGCTCTGGGCATGACAGAGGAGGAAAAGAACAGACCGCTGATCGGTATCGTAAACTCCTATAACGAAATCGTGCCCGGACATATGAACCTGGATAAAATTACAGAAGCGGTCAAGCTCGGCGTTGCGATGGCTGGAGGCACCCCGGTTGTATTCCCGGCAATCGCAGTCTGCGATGGTATCGCGATGGGACATGTCGGCATGAAATATTCCCTCGTAACCAGAGACCTGATCTGCGACAGCACCGAGTGTATGGCGATGGCACATCAGTTCGATGGTCTGGTATGTATCCCTAACTGTGATAAAAATGTGCCCGGTCTTTTGATGGCAGCGGCAAGACTGAATATCCCGACGATTTTTGTTTCCGGCGGTCCAATGCTGGCAGGACATCTGCACGGCAGAAAGAGAAGCTTATCTTCTATGTTTGAAGCAGTAGGCTCCGTGGCAGCAGGAACCATGTCGCTGGAAGAGCTGCAGGAATACGAAGAAAAAGTATGTCCGACCTGCGGTTCCTGTTCCGGTATGTACACCGCAAACTCCATGAACTGTCTGACAGAGGCGCTTGGCATGGGCTTAAAGGGCAACGGCACAATTCCGGCAGTATATTCTGCACGTATCCAGCTGGCAAAGCATGCCGGTATGCAGATTATGGAGCTGGTTCGCAAGGATATCAAGCCTCGCGACATCATGACAAAGGATGCGTTCTTAAACGCCCTGACCGTCGATATGGCGCTCGGCTGTTCTACAAACTCCATGCTGCATCTGCCTGCAATCGCGCATGAGGCAGGCGTAGAGCTGAACATGGAAATCGCAAATGAAATTTCTTCCCATACACCGAACCTGTGTCATCTGGCACCTGCAGGTCCGACCTACATTGAAGACTTAAATGAGGCTGGCGGCGTATACGCAGTTATGAATGAATTAAATAAGAAGGGACTGTTAAAGACAGACCTGATGACGGTAACCGGAAAGACCGTCGGCGAAAATATCGAAGCCTGTGTAAACCGCAATCCCGAAGTGATTCGTCCGATTGAAAATCCCTATTCTGAGACAGGCGGTATCGCTGTACTCAAAGGCAACCTGGCTCCGGATACCGGTGTTGTAAAGAGAAGCGCTGTTGTACCGGAAATGATGGTTCATGAAGGCCCTGCAAGGGTATTTGACTGCGAAGAGGACGCGATTGCTGCGATCAAGGGCGGCAAGATTGTTCCCGGCGATGTCGTTGTGATTCGTTACGAGGGACCCAAAGGCGGCCCCGGCATGAGAGAAATGCTGAATCCGACTTCTGCAATCGCAGGTATGGGTCTTGGTTCCAGCGTTGCGCTGATTACGGACGGTCGTTTCTCCGGCGCATCCAGAGGTGCGTCGATTGGTCATGTTTCCCCGGAGGCTGCTGTCGGCGGTCCCATCGCGCTGGTAGAAGAGGGCGATATCATCAGCATCAATATTCCGGAAAATCGTCTGGATATGAAGGTCTCTGATGAAGTGCTGGCAGAGAGAAGGGCAAAATGGCAGCCCAGAGAGCCGAAGGTAACCACCGGATATCTTGCACGTTACCGGGAAATGGTAACCAGCGGAAACAGAGGCGCTGTACTCGAAATTAAGAAATAAGGATAAAAAGGGGAGGACGATATGGTTCGTACAGGTGCTGAAATCGTCATAGAGTGTTTAAAAGAACAGGGCGTGGATGTTGTGTTCGGATATCCGGGCGGCTCCATTTTGAATGTATATGATGCGTTATACAAGCATAGCGATGAGATTTTCCATGTGCTGACATCTCATGAACAGGGTGCTGCACATGCAGCAGATGGCTATGCGCGTGCAACCGGAAAAGTCGGTGTGTGTATGGCGACCAGTGGTCCCGGCGCGACGAATCTGGTTACCGGCATTGCGACCGCGTACATGGATTCCGTTCCGATGGTAGCGATTACCTGTAATGTAACGCTGCCGCTTCTGGGAAAAGATTCCTTCCAGGAGGTCGATATCGCAGGCGTGACGATGCCGATCACCAAACACGGTTACATTGTAAAAGATGTCAATATTCTGGCAGACACGCTGCGCAAGGCATTTCACATTGCAAAATCCGGCAGACCCGGACCGGTGCTGGTAGATATCACCAAAGATGTAACGGCAGCGAGCTGCGAATATACACCCAAAAAGCCGGAATCGGTTGAACGTGCCGGACATTACACGCAGGAAGATTTAGATGCCGCGCTGGAAGTGATTTCCAAGGCGAAAAAACCCTATATTTATCTGGGCGGCGGAGCAATTCTTTCTGGCGCTTCAGAAGAGGTGCGTGCCTTTGCAAAAAAACTGGATTCTCCGGTCTGTGATACCCTGATGGGAAAAGGGGCGTATGACGGTTACGATCCGCTCTATACCGGTATGATCGGTATGCACGGCACAAAGACCTCCAACCTCGGAGTGAGCGAGTGTGACCTTTTGGTTGCACTGGGCGCGAGATTTTCTGACCGTGTCATCGGCAACGCATCCTTATTTGCAAAGAATGCAAAGATCCTGCATATCGATATTGATGCTGCTGAGATCAATAAAAATATCCATGCGGACGTGTCCATTGTCGGAGATCTGAAGGATATTTTGACAAAGCTGATCGCACGGATGGAACAGATGCATCATCCGGAGTGGACAGCGCATATTCTGGAATTAAAAGAAAAGTATCATCTTCAAAGCATCTTTGCTCTTTCCCGTGCAGAAGATATTTGGGCTGCAATTGAAACAATATTATATTCGAGCGGAAGAAAGTTACATTTCAAAAAGCGCGGCGATCTTCCGGAGATTCGGGCAAAACAATCCACACGCGGGCTTGTCATTGATTCTTCTCAGTCAGGGCTGATTGTGAAGTATGGAAAGGTTACAATTCCCTGTAAATATAAAGCAAAGGATTTGTGGCTTTGGGATGAAGAAAAAGCAATTCTTGCATATTTGGCAGAACCAGAACTACAGGATGCTCATGCGGTGGATCAGATGTCAAAAGGAATTATTACGGATACCTACAGACCGTGTTTTGCTTCCCTCGTCTGTAAAAAGATTCGCGGACGGCTTCGCGTCTATGTACATATAACAGTTGAAGGAAAAGCAATCTCAAAAAGAAGAAAAGACAGCACACCAAGACATTACTATGGAAAAGGAAATATTGGATGTGATATCGGAACGCAGACAATCGCCTACACTTCCAATACCGAAGTGGGACTTGAAAATCTGGCAGAAAGAGGAAATTCAATTCAGCATGTGGAAAGACAGGAGGCTTTGATCTTGCGAGCAATGGAACGATCCCGAAGGGCGATGAATCCGAATCATTACAACGAAAATGGTACCGTTAAGAAAGGTCATAAGCAATGGAACTTTTCAAAACGATACCAGAAATTGAAACAAAGACATCAGGAATTGTGTCGGATTGCAACAGAAAATCGAGCGCTGGCAATCCGTGAGCAGGTCAATCACCTTCGATCCTTGGGAGACTGTTTTATCACAGAACCGCCAAATGCAAAGAAACTACAAAAAAGAGCAAATCCAGAGAATCCGGTCGATAAGAATGGACGAATGAAGCGAAAAAAGCGCTTCGGAAGATCCATAAAAAATCGTTGCCCCGGCTACCTGCAGGCAAAGGCAAAACAGCTTTTTGAATCAACAGGTGGGATGTATGTTGAGGTACCGATTTTATATCGTGCCAGTCAGTACGATCACACATCAGATACTTACATTCCAAAGAAATTGTCACAGCGAATGTATCATCTGGCAGATGGGACAAAAGTTCAAAGAGACTGGTATTCCTCTTACTTATTGTATTGTATCAATAAAACTTATACACAGATCAACAAACTAAAATGTCGATCTAATTTTGCCACTATGTATCAAAAAGAAAAGAACATGATTGAAGAAATCATTCGTTCAGGAAAAAAGATTATGAATTCCGGTATTCGTACCGTTTAATTTCATAGCCCCGGGTATTTGACTTAGTATCCATCTGGGAGATCTTGTGGCCCAGAGAACGCGAATGTGAAGATTCAGTTCCATCGAATCGACACAAATGTGGTCGTAGGACTGCTTGTTCGCGAGTTTTGTTGCTCCGGAACAGATGTGTCTGCCAAAGTCCTTGCGATGTACGCAGACACTAGAACTCCGTCAATGGAACCCCAGTGGCTTGC
>OMDK01000345.1_pt1 | contig 24246 bp, 16 predicted proteins | sample 1645201 | NCBI WGS metagenome assembly OMDK01 (sample SAMEA103958151, study PRJEB25191) | human gut metagenome
GCGCTGCCCTGGGCTAAGAGCTTCTGCCCCTTCAGGGCGTGCCAACCGTACAGGTCGTGCTTTTTTGCTGATATTGACATTTTTGCAGATGGTGTTTTCTATTATATCTGCAGAAAATGCCATTTTCTTGTCGGTACAGGATATGTTTTCGAAGGTGAAGTGGGAGAGGCGGTACTTGTCGCTTGTGCCCACATCGAAGAAGTTGTCGCAGTCCATGCGGATGTTCTTCATCGTGATGTTGTTGCACTGGCTCAGAGGCATGTCCTCTCTGTCGCCAGGCTTGAAGAACTGAGTCCATGGACGAATGGTAAGGAAACTTCCTGTGGTTCCGCTGATATTGTCGACTGTGACATACTCGTAATGTTGCGGTGTGTCGGGACGCAGTTTGAGCCACAACACGCGCTTGGCATTCTTTACGGTGATGTCGCGAAGCACGATGTTGCGGTCGTTCACGCTCTCGCTTCCTAAGGTGAGGCATCCATGAACCTTGCCGTAGTTGCAACGTTGTATCAAGACATTGTATACCGGTCCGTTCTCGGGTGACTGGTCTGCCCATGTGCCTTTTCCTCCCTTGATGGCAATAGCATCATCGTTGACACTCATGTAGCAGCCTTCCACCAGCACATCATGACAAACATCTATATCAATGGCATCGCTGCTGGGAGCCCTTAATCCCTGAGTAGGAGCGAAGATGTAGCAGTCGAGAAACCGCACATGGTCGCAGCGATAGATGTGATTGGTCCAGAAAGCGCTGTTCTGCAAATGCACGTCCTGAAGAGTCACGTTCGAGGAATTACTGATGTATACGAGTCTTGGACGCTGTGCATCCTTGTTGGTGCAACGGCTGTTCCACTGACGTCGAATCCAGAACTCTTCCCAATAATGTTTGCCATTTCCGTCGATGGTTCCCTTTCCGGCAATGGTGAAGCCATCGCAGTGGTCGGCATTGATGAAGGCGGAGAAGTATTTGCAGGTCTCGCCTTCGATGCGTGTCGTGAGTATGGGGAAGTTGACGATGCGGTCGCTTGCCTTCAACTTGCCTCCTTCGGATAGGAGCAGATGAGTCTTGGGACGGAAGAAGAGGGCGCCACTGAGGAAAGTGCCTTCAGGAATGACGACGACGCCTCCTCCATTCTTTGAGGCGAGGTCGATGACTCCCTGTATGGCGCTGGTCTGCAACAAAGTACTGTCATTCTTAACTCCGTAATCGGTGATGACATACCGTTTGCCCAAGGTGTCTGTATTCACCTTTTGGGCCTGCAGGAACCAAGTGTCCATCTTCGTGCCGTCGGGCCAGAGCTCTGTCTTAGCCTTCCTCGCCTTCTTCTGCTTCTTGGAAGCATTGGCGCTCAGTGGCATGAGCGCCACCAAGCAAGCCAATATATATAGATATACTCTCATGTCTTTTACCTTTTTACTTTTTTACTTTGTTACTTTTTTACTTTTTTACTTTTTTACTTTTTTACCTTTTTACTTTTTTACCTTTAAAAGTTTGTAGTATTCAGCAGCCCCCAACAGGAGGCATCCTGTGCCGTAGTCCTCGAAATCGGGAACCGACGTATAGGTGACAGGCTGTCCAGCCGATGGGTCCTTGCCAGTGCCCTGGTTGTAACCGATGAAACCATCTTCATGAACCGATGCAGCCAGCGCCTTCCATGCCTTGTCCATCGCTTTCTGATAAGTGGCAGCAGGCAGAATGCCCTGTCTTACGCCCCATGCCATGCCGTAGAGGAAGAGACCTGTACCCGTCATTTCAGGGCCGCCATAGTTGGCGGGGCAAACGAGGCTTACATTCCAGTATCCATCCTCGCGCTGGCATTTCAGCAGAGCTTTGCTCATGTTGATGAAGTCTTTCTTCAGATACTTATAGTTCTTGTCGTTGGCAGGCAATGTTTCCATCACGCGAACCAAGGCTGCGTAAACCCAGCCATTGCCACGGCTCCAGTAACAGTTGCTGCCGTCTTTCTCCTTGTAGGGAGGAACGTAGTCCTTGTCTCTCCACCACAAACCTTCCTTCTCGTTGAACAGTCCGCCTGCCAGTGTGTCGCGTGTCCACTTGTAGGAGTTCATGGCATAGTCGAGATACTTTTTCTCGCCGCTGACTTTTGCATATTTTGCATATATAGGCATAGCCATCTGTATGGCGTCGATCCATGTCCAGTAAGAAACACGGTTGGATGCCATCTGATGGTCGAGGTTTGCCTTCACATGACTTAAGTCTTTCTTTCCTCCGCTCTGTACGTAGCGGTCGATGTAAACCTGCATGCAGCACTGGTTGTCGGCATTATCGTTGGTCTCTCCGCTGCGAGCCTGCCACTTGTGATAGTCAGCCCATCGGTCGGTATAGTCGAGATATCTCTGCTGAGGGTCAATCTCGTAGAGTGCCATGAGTCCCTCGTAGTACACGGCGCGTGTCCACAGGTTGCTGGTACGTACTCGTTTGACAAAGGTATCGAGTGTCGGGTCGCTGTACTTTGCCATGAAATAGTTGTTGGTGCGATGAGCCACCTCCATGATTTCCTTTTGCAGGTTTGTTACGTTTCTATGAACTTTCTGGGCTGAGGCAAGGCTCATACCCATGAGTACACAGAGTGATGTTAAGATCAGTTTTTTCATTTGTTGAGTTGTTTATTTGTTTTGTTATTGTTTTATTGTTTCTATAATAAAGAAGTTATCTTAATTTGGAAGTTAAAGAAGTTGTCTTATTGAACTTTAGCAAGTTCAGAAGTTATAGAAGTTAAAGAAGTTGTCTTATTGAACTTTAGCAAGTTCAGAAGTTATAGAAGTTAAAGAAGTTATCACTCCCTTCGGTCGTTAGAAGTTAAAGCCAATAGCCTTTTTGGTTGAATATTTAGCAGTAAAGCATATGTCTTAACTCCTTAACTCCTTAACTTCTTAACTTCTTAACTTCTTATCTCCTTATCTCTCTTTCTCCTTACCAGGTTTATTTTACTTCCACCAGCTTGACGGTGCTGTTGAGTCCGCTTGGCACAGGTTCCCACTTGTCGTAGGTGGTTTTCTTGTAATTGATGTCTACGACGTTGATTTCCTTCATCTTGCGCCATTTCACACCTTCGCGGTCGAGTGCAGCAATGCGGTTGGCAGGCAGATTGGTCACTTCTATGCGGATGGTGTTCTTGCCCTTCGACAGTGCATCCTTGCAGTGGAGAATGTAAGGCACAGCCCAGGCGCAGCCTATGTAATGGTCGTTGATGTAGACGCGGGCACTTTCGCGCACGTCGCCTAAGTCGATACTCCATTGTTTCTTGGCTTGCTCTTTCGACAGCTTGAACGTTGTCTCGTAGACACCAGTTCCCATCGTCACCTGGGCCTTGTCGCTGAGGCTCTCCCATGTCTTGAGACCCTGCAGGCTGAAGGTTTCCTCTACCTTGGGTGCTTCCTCAGTGAAGGAGAGCTTCCAGGTGTTGGCGGTGAGGTCGATGCTTTCACCCTTGTCTATGGTTTGAGGTTCGGTCTTTGCCATGCGCAGTTTCTTGTCTTGCAACCAGGGTGCCGACTCTTTCTGTGCACTGAGGAGGATTCTGCTTTCGCCACTCTTGAGGTTGATGGCCAGTTCTCCGCGTTCGTTTATCACAGCAGCATGGTAAGATTCGTTCATCGGATTGTACCACAGCGCAGCGTTCTCTCCTGTAGCAATAGGCACTTGGGCTTTGATATCGTGGTCGGTGAGGTTGGCGATGAAGTAGTGATGACCGTACTTGTTGTTGCGTCGTATCAGCTTCAGTCCATATTGTTTTCTCATCATTTCAGGGTTGGCAGCCTTTGCCATCGCCTCCGTGTTGTCGCCCTTGATAATCTTGGCACCTTGCGCCTTCAGCTGCGAGATGTGCTGTATCACGTCGCTTGGCATGATGTTGTTGCCGGGAATGACCAGCGCCTTATATCGTGTTCCGGCAGCAGTCTCTATCATACCGTTCTTATAAGTACACGATCGCAGGTATTGGTCGCTGATGTAGTCGCAGTCGAATCCGGCCTTGTCGATATCGAGGATGCACTGGATAAACTCGGGAGCCTTCTTCGCCATGCTGTGAATGTCGAACATCATGAGCCATTTCTTGGTATTGGTGCGCCACATGTCTCTTACGGGCAGATACACCAAGAAGTCGTTGTCGGGCTGTCCCCATTGCAGATAGGTTTGACAGTGGGTGATGTATTTCATCAGTTCGGGCGCATCGCGCCAGAAGCTGTTGGTGGGGCTCATGTCGATGGAAGCATAGAATTTCCATCCTGGCCATGTGTCGTTCTTTGGCGAATAGGCTGTGCCGTGGAAGAACATGTGGTTGACGCCGGCACAGAACATCAGGTCCATATCGGGTTTCATCTGACTCAGTGACGTGCGGAAGTGCTCGGTGAGCCAGGTGAAAGTCTCGCTTGATGTATATTTCTTGCCCGTGATGTGGGCAGCCGAAGGAGCATATTTCAGCATGCTCAGGTCGCTGAAGTTGGGACGGGTCTTCCCCGGATCCTTGCGCAGGCCCTTGATGCCGAAGTCGGTCAGTCCGAAGCCTTCTATCTCAGGAATGTCGACAGCCGCATAGCAGTCAATGAGGTTGGCGGGTGAGCCGTGCGCCTGATTGCGTGTGATGGCTCCGTGCTTGTGTGCCCATGCTGTCCATTGTTTGGTGAAATTGTGCAGCAGCATCTCTCCCAGGGTCTCGCGATAATCGCTCACAACGATTGCGTCGCCATCCAGGAACTCGGGGAACTTGTCCTGCAATTTGTAGCCGTGCATATTTTCGAACTCAGTCAGCAGGTTAGGAGTCCAGTTGGCGCCATACACTTCGTAGCTGTCGTTGAAGAAAGTATGTGGAAAAGGTGTTCCCGAAGCTGTAAAGGCGCTGTCGATGTGTGCCAGATAATGGGCTACGGCAGTAGAGTCGAAGTGGTCGATGACGTAGCCTTCGCCTCCAGGCGCAGCACGCTTCACCATCTGTCGGGTGCGGCTCTCGTAGAGTGCGATGACGCGTTTCTTCTTGGTGGCTCCTGCCACAGGATAAGCCTTGATGACTTTCAGTTTGGCGAAGTTGCGCTCTTTCTCGGGCAGGGTGAAGTTGATGTCCATGAGTTTCTTTTTGACATCTACAATGGTGTCGACGAAAACAGCCTTGCAGGCAGCCTCGCTCAGTGGAACCCAAGGTCCGCCGAAGGGCCATCCTGTTCCGGTAGCCATATCGGTCTCAATGCCCAATTCCTTGTCTTTCTTTTCCACGAATCTGAGCATCTCCATCCATCGTGGCGAGAGGTAAGGTATGTCGTTCTTGTCGTTTCCCTGTACGCCATAGAGTGGAGTTATCTCCACTGCGCCTATGCCGGCCTTGGCATATTGGTCGAGATTCCATCCCAAGTTCTCCTTGTCGACGGCCGATCCCATCCACCACCATCTTATACCAGGTTTGGCTTCCTGTGTGGTGGAAGGCAAGAACTGAGCCTGTGCGCTGACTGCTGTGAGCAGTGCGCAGGTGAGGCATGTTGCAATAAGTCTTTTGCGTTGTTGTCTAATCATATCGATTATAATAGCCTTTAAGTTTTTATTTCTTCTGCAAAGATAATGCAAATCGAATGCAGAATATCAAGCTTGCTTGAATATTTTGCTGAGATGCAGCTTATCTTCTGCAAAGATAGGTATAATTGTTCAATAAAGCATAAGAAATCGTCCATAAAGATGTAAAACCGTACAAAAGCGAGGGGTGTATGATTGTGCTGTCGGAAATTTTGCTTATCTTTGTACACACCAGCTTGGGATGCCAATATTAATAGGTACGCGAGACACAGGCAAGCCATGCGGTTTGGACGAGACAGACAGTCGTAAAACCAACAGAAAAGAGACTTAACCAAGGCTTGAATAAAATACTGAGCCCACTTGAAAAAGTCATTTTTGATAATTTCTTCAAATGTAACCATCTGATAATCAAATGGCATTTTGTAGGGAAAAGAACCAAAAACTACTTTTTAAAGTGGACTCAATACTGAAGTTTCGCAAGTTTTGCCCCACACGCCCTGAAGGGGCATAAGCTCTTAGCCCAGGGCAGCGCCCTGGGCTAAGAGCTTTTGGGCCTTCAGCCCGAACTTAAACCTCTTGCGAAACTTGAGTAAAACATAAAACTTGAATAATAAGAAACATCAACCAACATGAAACAAACTAAATTGAGAACTATTGCAGTCGTTTCGGCTTGTATGATGGGAATGTTGTCCTCGTCAGCGCAAGGAGTGATGCAGCGTACTGCCAACTACCACCCCGACGGTAGAGGTTTTAGCTGTGTGAATGGCAACAATCGTTATACACGCGCCCTCTATGGCAGTGTGGATGAATGGCGACTGGAAACCAGCGACCGTCCTATATTCGCTATCTTTAAGAAGAACAATCATCGCAACATCCGTTTCGTGATCAAATGCAACTGTCAGGCTTTTCAGCTCGACTCGGTAGAGTACTGCAAGGCAAGATATGAGGCAGGAAAGCGTGAGTATCTGATGAAGGACAAGCGATGGGGTAGCGGTGTGCTGAAGCTCTCGGTGTTGGCTTATCCGCAGACGGAAGGTGCTGTCTGGAAATTCGCTGCCGAGAATTTTGGTAAGGCGAAAATAGAGATTGTGGGTATGATATGCGAAACCAGGGTGAGCAAGTTTAAGAGAGCCGGCGACATCGGCAAGTTCGACGGTCCTGAGGCCTTCGATGCGCCTGCCCAGCCCAAGATGCTCTCTACCGTTGCAGGCATTATGCCTCAGAAGGGCGCTGCCGAACTGTATTTCTCGGTCGACAACACCGTCTTGTCGACAGGCAAGAACTCAGAGCTGTGCAAGCGTTATCAGGCAGCAGAGCAGTGGCGTTCCGACTTGTCTTCTTCCGTCATCTTCAATACTCCCGATGCTTATCTGAATCCTGTAGGCGGAACCATGGTCATGGCTGCAGACGGAGCCTGGAACGGGCAAGTGTGGACGCATGGAGCTGTGGGCTGGAGAATGCCTCTGCCAGGCTGGCGTGCAGCCTATATGGGCGATTTCTTGGGTATGTTCGACCGCCAGCGCATTCATTTCGATGCCTATGCCAAGAGTCAGGTGACCGACATCCCTGTGACCCGTCCTCACGTGATGGACAAGGAGCACAATCTCTCGCGTGGCGCCTACGAATGGGGCACGCCGATGTACAGCAATGGCTACATCTGCCGCAATCCAGAGAACAACAAGCAGTTCCACCATTACGACATGAACCTGGTGTATATCGACGAGCTGCTCTGGCATTTCCAGTTTGACGCCGATACAGCCTATATGCGCAAGATGTGGCCTGTCATCAAGAGTCATCTCGCCTGGGAGAAGAACACCTGGGATCCCGACAACGACGGACTCTACGATGCCTATTGCTGTATCTGGGCAAGCGATGCGCTGCAATACAACAGCGGTGGCGTAACTCATTCATCGGCCTATAACTACCGTGCCAACCTCTTGGCTGCCCGCATGGCAGAGATGATTGGCGAGAATCCTGCGCCTTATCGTGAGGAAGCCGACAGGATACTGAAAGCCATGAACAGCCGACTGTGGCTGAAAGATTTCGGTCACTGGGCTGAATATCAGGATTTCATGGGACTGAAGCGAGTTCATAAGGACGCAGCGCTGTGGAGCATCTACACACCGATAGACTGTGGCGCAGGAACTGGCGAACAGAACTATCTGGCAACGAAGTATGTGGACAGGCACATCCCGCGCGTACCTTATATATATGATGGACAGGAATATCAGACGGTGAGCACATCCGACTGGTCGCCTTACGAATGGAGTATCAACAATGTGGCGATGGCAGAGGTGATGCATACCGTGCTGGCTTATTATCAGGCAGGAAGAGCGGAGGAGGCTTACCGACTGCTGAAAGCCAATGTGCTCGACTTTATGTATCTTGGCAGCAGTCCGGGCAACTTCGGACAGTTGTCGACGATGGACCGTGCCACAGGCGAGGGCTATCGCGACTTCTCTGATGTGACGGGCATTGCGTCGCGTGCGTTTATCGAAGGCCTTTATGGCATCACGCCCAATGCATTAGAGGGCAAGTGCATCATTCGTCCTGGTTTCCCCGCAGCATGGGACAGCGCGTCGGTGCATACGCCTTATTTGGACTACTCGTTCAGAAGAGTGGGCGACAAGGAAATCTTCGACATTGAGCAGAACTTCGCCCGTCCGCTGCAGATTGTGATACGTCAGAATATGGGTGGAGGAAAATATAAAGACACCGAACTGACAGCCGACAAGCGCCAGCACGTGGAGCTGGCAACCATCAAGCCCGTAGACAATGATGAGGTTGAGGAAAAGAAAACTTACACCTTGGCTGATGCCGTGGCAGAACAGACGGCCGACCGATGGGGAACGATGACAGGTGTGGGCAATGACTTCGACCAGTTGTACGACGGAAAGCGAAGAATGGTGAACATGGATGCTGCCTTCAATTCGGAAGTGAGCGACATCTTCAAGAACCAATACCTCACACCCCGCTCGCCTTACACCACACTCTGTGTGCCTACGCAGGGAATGGGCGACTGGTGTTCAACGAAGAAACTCGCCAAGATAGACGACTCCAAGTTGCGCAGCATGGTGAAGGACGGATCTTTCGAAACCTTGCCAGGCTTGTCGTTCCGCACACCTGCCGAGGGCAAGAATATTGCCTATACCAGTTTGTGGGACAATTATCCCGACAGCATCACCATTCCTTTGTCTGGCGAGGCTTCGCATGCCTATCTGCTGATGGCTGGCTCTACCAACCCCATGCAGTTTGCCATAGAGAATGCCGTGGTGAGAGTGGAATATACCGACGGCACGACAGACGAGCTGATGCTTGTTCCACCTGTCAACTGGTGTCCTATCGAGCAAGACTTTGTGGAGAATGCTGTGGCTTTTGCCATGCCTGCCGTTCGTCCTTACCGCATAGGTCTGAATACAGGTATTGTGAGCCGTCATCTTTTCCGCGACTCTCACTATCAGGAGGCAGCCACTGCTGGCGATCTTCCTGATATGAAGTTGGCGATGTGTGCCCTGCCTGGTGGTGCTGCCACGATGCTCGACATGCCTCTCAACGCCAAGAAGAAACTCCGTTCGCTGACTCTCCGCGCCTTGAGCAACGAGGTGGTTGTAGGACTGATGGGAGTTACACTGCAGAAGTAAAAAACAGCTTTCGCGAATGGGGAAGTTAAGTTAAAAACGTTATAGAAGTTAAAGAAGTTATAGAAGTTAAAGCCATATGCTTTATGGCTAAGTATTCAACCAAAAAAGGCTGTGTCATTGGGAAGAATCCCTTTGACACAGCCTTTCTCGTTTGTATGTAGTATTGTAGTAGAAGATTACTTAATCATGATCTTCTTGACAGAACCGTCGCTCATCTTCACGATGTTGAGTCCCTTGTTGAGCTGGGCGTTGCGAACACCGTTCACGCTGTAAATAGCTTCAGCCTTGGCAGAAGAGGTAGCATTGATGTTGTCGATACCTGTAGAAGTGCTGTTGAGGTAAGTCTTGATTTCCTCGATGATGTTCTGCAATGTGCTCTTGTTTGCATAATATGTGTCGTAATTGGCTGTAGCTGTAGAGGTGAGGACATCTTTCAGCTGGTTGAGCAAACTTGTAGAAATTTTTTCGTTGCTTGTCAATTCACTTGCTTCTTTGTAGAGCGCAGAATATGTGCTGTAAGCCTCTTTCTGTTTAGGAGAGATAAAGAGGAAGTCGTTGAATTCGCTCTCGGTTTTTGCTGCTGTGTATTTGTTTTTGTTAACGTCAACGTTGAAATAGCGAGTAAATAAAACCATAAACCAGCCTTCTGTTTTAGATAATTTATAAGAAAAGCCTCTATCTTGGGTATCGCCTGTTACAAAGTTAAATACTGTGGCTTCGTCTTTGTTTGTAGCTGTATACCAATCCCTTCCTGCTCCAGCTGCGCTCCACATCTTTATGTGGTAATCCCCATAACTGAACTGGTTGTTAGAAAGTGTCCAAAGTGCAGCATTGTCGATATTTTTTTCAGAGGGAGTGTCGTCGGTAGTTACGAAAATGCCAGCGCCAACATTATATACATAAACTTGCTGTTCTTTACCTGTTACCTCTTCGCCTCTCCACCAGTTCTTGGCTTCTGCTGGAGCATAGGTAGTGTTGTCTGCTTCTTGAGCATTTACTGTAGTCAAAGCGCTTGCTGTCATTACAGCTGCGAGCATGATGCTTTTGGCGTATTTAGCCACTGTATAAATCTTTTTCATTTTTACTTATTCTTTTGTGATTTTTAATTAAATGTGATTCTTAACTTGAAATGATGTTCAATACAATCGTATGAGAGTGCCGGACGACTGTGATGTGTCATGTTATCTTGTTTACAATCCTGTCCGCACCTTTGTTTGGTTGTGCAAAGATACGAAAAAACTATAAGAACGAGTGAGGTTTTGAGAAAAAAGTGCGGAATAAGAGGAAAAATTGATTTACGTCATGTAAAAAGTGCTTGAAATGTAGATTTCTGTCACGATTATGCCGCAGTTCTTTTTAAAAATAACTCAACTTTCGCAAATGGGGAAGTTAAAGAATTTAAAGAAATTAGAGAAGTTAAAGCCAAATGCTTTACAGCTAAATTTTCAACCAAAAAGGCTGTTGGCTATAACTTCTAACGACCGAAGGGAGTGATAACTTCTTTAACTTCCATAACTTCTGAACTTGCTAAAGTTCAAAAAATAATGCTTCTTTTTCTTTAAAACAATGCAGCAGTTCTATCAAAAACAATGCAGTATTTGTCACTAAATACATCTGTGATAAAAACGAGAATGCCCCCGAATTCACTTCGGAGGCATACTGTATGTTCCTGGAACGATAAACAAAAAAGTCCAGGATTTTTGTAAAGATGATGACAAATTACATATCCCAACCCACAGCGCTTGCGCCGAGAACAGCTGCAGAGCTGCCGTCGAGAGTTGACACAAGGAACTTAGCCTTGCCCTTGAAGATAGGCAATACGGTGTTGTCGTATGACTCCTTGAGAGGTTTCATCAAGAGATCGCCAGCCTTGGTAAGACCGCCGAAGAAGACGAAAGCCTCAGGTGAAGCGAATGCTGCGAAGTCGGCACAAGCCTCACCGAGCATCTTGCCAGTGAAGTCGTACACGCGCTTAGCCAAGGCGTCGCCCTTGCTGGCAGCAATACTTACCTCGTAAGAGGTGATGTCCTCCGGCTTGATCTCTCGGAGCAAAGAAGGCTCATCGCTCTTCTCGAGGAATTCGCGTGCAGTACGAGCCACACCTGTTGCAGAGCAGTAAGCTTCCAGACAGCCAGTTCTGCCGCAGCCGCATGTACGGCCTTCCTTGCCACGAACCATAACCACATGACCCAGCTCGCCTGCGAAACCATCGCTGCCATAAACCATCTTTCCATCAATCACGATGCCAGAGCCTACGCCAGTACCCAAAGTGATGTCGATGAAGTTCTTCAGTCCACGTGCTGCGCCATAAGTCATTTCGCCCAGGGCTGCCGCATTGGCATCATTGGTAAGCGCTACAGGGAGTCCGCCAAGAGCCTTGCTGAAGAGGTCTGCCAAAGGAACTACACAAGTGTGAGCCCAGGGCAGGTTGGGAGCGTACTCGATAGTACCCTTATAGAAGTTGCCATTAGGTGCTCCGATACCCATAGCCTTGATTTTCTCAATACCACCAACGGTTTCGATAATAGGTTGTAGTGCTTCGACAGCTGCCTTTACGTAATCATTCACGTTGTCATAGCCACCGGTCTTGATGGCTGTAGTAGCCTTGATTTCACCACGTGCGTCAACGATACCGAAAACAGAGTTGGTGCCGCCAAGGTCCAAGCCGATTACATACGGCTTCAATGCATTTTCTGTCATATTGTTTATGTTTTTTAATAAGTTAGAGTTTTAAAATTTGATGGCAAAGATAAGAAAAAAAATGCATCGGACAAACTTTTAGACGGAAAATTTGCATTGTATGATTAAAAAATTGTATCTTTGCACCTCGTATGAATTCATTGTTTCCAATAGAGATAAACATCCTTGATTTTATTTTCAAGGGTATTGTCATAGGTATCATTGCCTCTGCTCCCATGGGTCCAGTAGGTATTTTGTGTATTCAGCGCACGTTGAACAAGGGGCGCTGGTATGGTTTTGTGACAGGCATCGGTGCTGCTTGCAGCGACATCGTGTATGCCATGTTCACGGGTTTGGGTATGAGTTTTGTGATGGATTTTGTCAACAATGCCCAGAACAAGTTCTATCTTCAGATTTCGGGCAGTCTGCTGCTGCTTGTCTTCGGAGTGTATTGTTTCATGAGCAACCCGATGAAGAATATGCACAAGAGCAGCAACAAGCAGGGCACATTGTTCCACAACGGACTGACGGCCTTTCTCGTCACCCTCTCCAATCCGCTCATCGTGTTCCTCTTCATGGCCACATACGCGCAGTTTGCCTTTGTGGTTCCCGACATGCCTATTGAGATGGGCGTGGGCTATCTCAGCATCGTGTTTGGCGCCTTGCTGTGGTGGTTTGGTCTTACCTGGCTCATCGACAAGATACGCGGCAAGTTTGATACCAATGGCATTCTTATTATTAATAAGGTGATAGGCAGTGTGGTGATCATCTTCTCGCTGATAGCGCTGATAGGCACGGTGTTCAACCTGTATCATCTGCCCGAGTTTTAGGCTGTCCTACGGGGCGTGTGCCCGGAAAGATTATATGAGAATATTATTTTCACAAAACATATGTTTGTAGCACAAGAGTTAAGAAAGAAAAGTATCGCCGAATACCTGTTGTATATGTGGCAGGTGGAGGACATTATCCGTGCCTATGGCTGTTCGCTGCCCGTTATCCGCAAGCAGTATATCGACCGTTTCGACTATACCGACGAGCAGAAAGCCGAGGAGCTGGACTGGTTTGGCAACCTCATCCGCATGATGAACGAGGAAGGAAAGCGCGAGTATGGACATCTCGATATCAACCGCGTGTTGCTTAAGGACGTCATCGACTTGCACGGAATGTTGCTGCAGAGCAGCAAGTTCCCCATCTATAATGCCGAATACTACAAGGTGTTGCCCTACATCGTAGAGTTGCGCAACAAGGGCGACAAGGATGTGAACGAGATAGAAACCTGCTTGGACGCACTCTATGGCGTGATGATGCTCCGCCTGCAGAAGAAGGAGATAACGCCCGAGACCGCCCGTGCCGTGACCGAGATCAGCACCTTCGTGGGCATGCTGAGCGATTATTACATCAAGGACCGTACAGAGGGCTTGAAGTTTGACGACGACATGTAGTGTTTGATTTTTAGGATATACATATTTTATAATAACTCAACTTTCGCAAATGGGGAAGTTAAAGAATTTAAAGAAGTTAGAGAAGTTAAAGCCAAATGCTTTACAGCTAATTTTCAACCAAAAAGGCTGTTGGCTATAACTTCTAACGACCGAAGGGAGTGATAACTTCTTTAACTTCCATAACTTCTGAACTTGCTAAAGTGCAATAATAATATACAGAACTTGAGAAAAGTTCAAAATATATATACAACGAGATGAAAGAGATTGAAAGAAGAAGAACGTTTGCCATTATTTCTCACCCTGATGCAGGTAAGACCACACTGACCGAGAAGTTCCTTCTCTTTGGTGGACAGATACAGGTGGCAGGTGCCGTAAAGAACAATAAGATACGCAAGACAGCCACTTCCGACTGGATGGATATAGAGAAACAGCGTGGTATTTCTGTTTCCACGTCGGTGATGGAGTTCGACTACTTGCCTGATGGCGAGCATGGCGATCCCTACAAGGTGAACATCCTCGATACTCCCGGTCACCAAGACTTTGCCGAGGACACTTACCGCACGCTGACAGCCGTTGACTCAGCCATCATCGTGGTCGACTCAGCCAAGGGTGTGGAGGCCCAGACCCGCAAGCTGATGGAAGTGTGCCGTATGCGCAATACGCCTGTTATCATCTTCATCAACAAGATGGACCGTGAGGGCCGCGATGCCTTCGACGTGCTCGACGAACTGGAGGAAGAACTCAAGATTAAGGTTCGACCCCTGAGCTGGCCTATCGGACAAGGTGCCCGGTTCAAGGGCGTGTACAATATCTACGAGCAGCAACTCAACCTCTTTACTCCCAACAAGCAGCGCGTGACCGAGAAGGTGGAAGTGGACATCAACTCCGAAGCGCTCGATCAGCATGTGGGTGAGCGCGAGGCTGCCCAGTTGCGTGAGGATCTGGAGTTGGTCGACGGCGTTTATCCAGCCTTCGATGTGGAGACTTACCGATCGGCCGAGGTGGCACCGGTGTTCTTCGGTTCTGCGCTCAACAACTTCGGTGTGCAGGAACTTCTCGACTGCTTCGTCAAGATAGCACCGTCGCCCAAGCCCACTCAGGCCGAGGAGCGACTGGTAGAGCCAGAGGAAAGCAAGTTTACTGGCTTCATCTTCAAGATCACCGCCAATATCGACCCCAACCACCGTTCATGTATTGCCTTCTGCAAGATTTGTTCGGGCAAGTTTGTGCGCAATCAGCCTTACCTGCACGTACGATTGGGCAAGACCGTCCGTTTCTCTTCGCCCACACAGTTCATGGCGCAGCGCAAGAGCACCATCGACGAGGCTTATCCAGGCGACATCGTAGGTCTGCCCGACAACGGCATCTTCAAGATTGGCGACACGCTCACCGAGGGCGAGCTGCTGCACTTCCGTGGTTTGCCATCGTTCTCGCCTCTGCTCTTCAAGTATATCGAGAACGACGACCCAATGAAGAGCAAGCAGTTCCAGAAGGGATTGGAGCAGTTGATGAACGAGGGTGTGGCACAGCTGTTTGTCAACCAGTTCAATGGCCGCCGCATCGTGGGAACCGTAGGACAGTTGCAGTTCGAGGTCATCCAGTATCGTTTGGAGAACGAGTACAACGCCAAGTGCCGCTGGGAACCTGTCCACCTGCACAAGGCTTGCTGGATAGAGGCCGACGATGCGCAGGAGCTGGAGAACTTCAAGAAGCGCAAGTATCAGTACATGGCCAAGGACATAGAGGGCAGAGACGTGTTCCTCGCCGACTCGGGCTATGTGCTCAGCATGGCACAGCAGGACTTCGAACATATCAGGTTCCATTTCACTTCGGAGTTTTAAGGAATGATGAGGCGCGGACAACACAGAGGCTGATGCCATATTCCTTGGTGAAAGCGTTGTGGCAGTCAGAAGATAAAATCCGTGTAGTCTGCGTAATCCGTGCCAAAATAAAAAATAATATACTCAACTTTCGTAAATGGGGAAGTTAAAGAATTTAAAGAAGTTAGAGTAGTTAAAGCCATATGCTTTGCAGATAGATATTCAACCCAGAAGGCTGTTGGCTATAACTTCTAACGACCGAAGGGAGTGATAACTTCTTTAACTTCTATAACTTCTGAACTTTCGAAAGTTCAATAATATATATATTAATGGATGACGATATTTTAGAAGCAAGGAAAAGTTGGGTCGACAAGATGGTGGCCTGGCAGAAGGAACATATTTCCGACCGCCAGATGACACTCATCCTCGCCTTTGTCATCGGGGTGCTCGCCTCGGTGGCAGGCTATTTCCTGCATGGAATCGTGCACGAGATACAGATTCTGCTCACATCGGGATTTGTCAAGAACACGTACAACCTGCTCTTCCTGCTCTTCCCAATCGTGGGCATTTACCTCACGTCGCTCTTTATCAAGTATGTGGTGCGCGACAATATCTCGCATGGTATTACCCGCGTGCTCTACGCCATCTCTACCAAGAACTCCAAGCTGCGCAGCCACAACTGCTGGTCGTCGGTGGTGGCTTCTGGCATCACCATTGGCTTCGGCGGTTCTGTGGGAGCCGAGGCGCCTATTGTGCTTACCGGTTCGGCCATCGGTTCCAATCTGGGACAGATCTTCCGCATGGACAAGAAGACGATGATCATGCTGGTGGGCTGCGGAGCCAGTGCCGCCATTGCCGGAATCTTCAAGGCACCTATAGCCGGACTGGTCTTCACGCTCGAGGTGCTGATGGTCGACCTGTCAATGGCTTCGCTTCTGCCCATCCTCATCTCGTGTGTCACAGCCACCTGTTTCACCTATATTCTGATGGGCTCGAAGTCGCTCTTCGACTTCACGCTCACCTCGCCCTGGGTGCTCGACCGTGCGCCGGTATGTATCCTGTTGGGTATCTTCTGCGGCTTTGTCAGCCTTTACTTCATGCGCACCATGTCGGCTTGCGAGGGCATGTTCGCCCGTCTGGGCAAGCATCCTTATGCCAAACTCCTCTTGGGCGGACTCATCCTGAGCAGCCTTATCTTCCTGTTTCCTTCGCTCTATGGCGAGGGCTACTCGGCTGTCAACATCCTGCTCAAGGGCAGGACAGAGGCAGAGTGGGGGCAGGTGATGAGCAACTCGCTCTTCTATGGCAACAGCCATCTGCTGCTTGTCTATATCGGACTCGTCACCCTCACCAAGGTGTTTGCCACATCGGCAACCAATGGCAGTGGCGGTTGTGGTGGAACCTTCGCACCTTCGCTCTTTATCGGCGGTTTTGCGGGTTTCTTCTTCTCCCGCTTCTGGAATGCCAACGAGATAGGTGTCTACGTGCCCGAGCAGAACTTCACGCTCATGGGTATGGCAGGCGTGATGACGGGTGTGATGCATGCACCGCTTACGGGCATCTTCCTCATCGCCGAACTCACGGGAGGCTATCAGCTCTTCATGCCGCTCATGATTGTCTGCATCTCGTCATACCTCACCATCAGCATCTTCGAGAGCCACAGCATCTACGCCCTGCGACTGGCAAGAGAGGGCAAGCTGCTCACTCATCACATCGACCGTGCGGCCCTCACGCTGATGAGCATGCAGAGCGTCATTGAGAAAGACTATCATCCCATTCATGCCGATCTGCCTATGAGCAAGCTCGTGGCTGAGATAAGCCGCAGCAACAACAACTTCCTGCCAGTGGTCGACAAGGGAGGTGTTCTCTTGGGAGTGATAGATATTACCCGCATCCGTCACATCATCTTCAGGTCAGAGCTTTACAACCGTTTCACTGTGCGACAGCTCATGTTGCAGCCATCGGCAGTACTTTCCGACCACGAGCCGATGGACGAGGTGATGAAGAAGTTCGACCAGACCGATGCGGCCCAGCTTCCTGTGGTCGACACAGCCGGCGTGCTTGTAGGCTACATCAGCCGTACCAAGGTGTACTCCGTGTATCGCAAGATTGTGGCCGATATGTCGGCAGAATAACTTTAACCCAACTGTTATGGAGAAGAAAGATTTAAGAATCGTTTTTATGGGAACACCCGAGTTTGCGGTGGAATCCCTCAAGAGCCTCGTAGAAGGCGGATATAATGTGGTGGCTGTGGTTACTCAGCCCGACAAACCCGTAGGACGCCATCAGGACACGCTACAGGCGCCTCCTGTCAAGCAGTATGCCTTGGAGCAGGGCTTGCCCGTGCTGCAGCCTGTCAAGATGAAAGATCCCGAGTTCGTGGAGCAGCTGCGTGGCTTCCGTGCCGACCTTCAGGTGGTGGTGGCTTTCCGCATGCTGCCCGAGGTGGTGTGGGCCATGCCCCGCTTCGGCACGTTCAATGTGCATGCCGCCCTGTTGCCTCAGTATCGTGGCGCAGCGCCTATCAACTGGGCTGTCATCAATGGCGAGACGCAGACTGGTGTCACCACCTTCTTCCTCGATCACGACATCGACACCGGACGCATCATTATGCAGGATCCTTTCGCTATTCCCGACGATGCCGATGTGGAGTATGTCTACGACGGACTGATGCACCTCGGTGCCGGTATCGCGCTCAAGACCATCGACAAGCTGATAGCTGCCGATGGCAACATCGACTCCATCTCGCAGGACGAGTTGGTGGCAGAACAGCAGGAACTGCATCATGCACCCAAAATCTTCAAGGAGACCTGTCGCATCAGTTTCGGCCAGCCAGCCAAGAAGGTGTACGACTTCATCCGCGGTCTGTCGCCTTATCCTGGCGCATGGACCGAGATACAGAAGGAGGGCGGCAAGGCTCAGGTGCTGAAGGTTTTCAAGACCACGAAGACCGGCAAGGCTCTGGCAGAAGGCATCGCTGTGGGCTCGCTCCGTGTAGAGGGCAAGAGCCTGCTCGTGGCTTGTGCCGACGAGTGGCTGCAGCTCGACACCATTCAGATAAGCGGCAAGAAGCGCATGGAGGCACGCGACTTCCTCAACGGTATGCGCGACATCGAGCAGTATAAAACCATTTAGAAACATTATACATATTATAATATCAGCATTATGACACAGCAAGAAGACATTAAGAATGCAGTGGAGTGCATGCGAAAGGGTGGAGTGATACTCTATCCCACAGATACGGTATGGGGCATCGGCTGCGATGCCACCAATGCCGAGGCAGTAGCAAAGGTTTATCAGATCAAGCGTCGTGACGATTCCAAGGCACTCATCTGTCTTGTAGACAGCGCTGACCGTATGGCGCGTTATTTCCGCAATGTGCCTCAGGTGGCGTGGGACTTTATCGATGCAGCCATGCCTGTGAAGCCTACAACCGTCATCCTCGACGATGCTACGGGCGTGGCCAACAATCTGGTGGCAGAGGATGGCAGTCTGGCCATGCGTGTCACCTTCGAGCCTTTCAGCAAGGAGTTGTGTTACCGCTTCCAGAAGCCTTTGGTCAGCACCAGCGCCAATGTGAGTGGTGAGCCTGCGGCACAGAATTATCGTGATATTTCGCCCGAAATCCTGGAGGCTGTCGACTATGTTTGCTGGAGTCGCCGCCAGGAGCACAAGCCCCACACGCCTTCCAGCATTGTGAAACTGAGCAAGAATGGCGAGGTGAAGGTGATAAGATAATCGCTTCTTCATCTTCAGTTATTTCCCCATTTGCGAAAGCTGAGGTGGAATTTACTGTCAAGAATTAGAGAAACATTGCTCGATGGCTGTGGAAATGGCTTCTCTAATTCTCTAATTCCTGACTAAAATTATTCGACCTGTACGGTTGGCACGCCCTGAAAGGGCAGAAGCTCTTAGCCCAGGGCAACGCCCTGGGTTATTACGGACGCAAACCTGTCGCCCTGTAAGGGCAAAAGCTTTAAAACTCCAAACAAAACATAAGGCTTTTGCCCTTACAGGGCGCCTTGCTGATTGCTATTATACCCAGGGCGCTGCCCTGGGCTATGAGCTTCTGCCCTTTCAGGGCGTGCTGCTTATAGAAGTTTTGGGACTTTCCAACCGTACAGGTCTAAATTATTCGATTTTATCATATACATTTTGTCCTTTTTTCTGATTTTCATCAGTCAAAGAGCTGAAATGCTCATTCGTGATTTGCTCATGGATTTTTCCTATCATGTGTTTTTTGACAAATAGAATTGCTGATGGAAAAATCTGATTTGTCACGATTGTTTACTGTCTTTTCTGCCTTTGAATCCTTTTCGTTTTTTTTGAGATGTATATTTATACATTTCACTCCTATCTGTAGTTTTACATATTTATGCATGTTGGTTTTTGGGGTGTGGCTAAATAAATATGCAAGTTGTTTCTCTTTAAAATCAGGCAATATACAAAAATTTATGCAAAATAGGATAAGATATTAACTTGATATTTTTAACTTTTATGCATAAAATCGCAAGTTCAAAATGCTTTCCTTGTTATGTTTGTACTCAATATTCTGTAAGTTGCAATATTGTAAAAAATGTAATATAGTTTTACTGGGTATTAGCTTATCTGAATCTTGTCATTTTTGTCAAAGTCATTTTTGTCATTTTCGATTTTGGAAATAGAAAAATAGTTCTATAAAGAATATATATATAAATATATATTTATATATATATTCTTTATAGAGCACAAAATGTGTTTTTGATTTTGAAAATGACAAAAATGACTTTGACAAAAATGACAAGGTTTACCTCAACCTGTCTTCGATACTGTGTGTGCTAATCTTGTCATTTTCTTATGTTTTGTAACTTCCTGATATTCAGTATAAAAATTAAAAATATGGGCACTTTTTAGCACAAAGTCCGAACAAACTATTGCAAAAAGTTGCTTTTTGTTGTATCTTTGCAGAAGAAAAACCTGCACTCGGCAATTTGAAAGCAGCTTTCATTGCGCTCGTTTGCATTTTCTTTGCAAAAGAAAAACCTGCACTCATGCTCCCGCGAGGTCGTCTATTAAGACCAAGGGAGGTCACAATAGATGACAGGCGCCGGTCATCTATTATGACCCCAAAAAGTGTTAAGAAGAGTCCAAGAAAGATGGAAGCCTAAAAAACGCAGGGCAGGGAGGCGAGCTGATACATGATGGTTCTTGCCATGCGCTCATGACCCGGATCGTTGGGGTGGAGACGGTCGGTGTCGGGCTTGTTGAAGAGCTGAGCGCCCGCATCGTAGAGAGGGAAAAGACCCGAGAGGGCATTGAGGTCGATGACGGGAACAGCCCACACGTTGCCTACCTCCTTGACAGCCTTGACGTACTCGTCGAAGAATACACCACGGGCATTCTCATACATCTCGTCGGGCTGGATGTTCTTCTCGCCCGAGCAGAAATAAGCACGGTGGACAGGCGTCATCACAACAATTTGCTTGGTGGGATACATCTGCTTGAGTTTCGACATGGCGATGTTGATGCGGCCCTTGAGCGTGTTCTTGTCCATGGCAAAGTGGCGGTGACGGCGCTGCACCATTTCACCAGGTTTGTGGCGTGCCACTTTCACACTGTCGAAAGTTTCTGTGTACCATTCGCCTACGGGCACGCCATTGTTGAAATCGTTGGTGCCCATGAAGATGAGGATGGCGTCGAAGTCATCACCATGTTCAGCCTTGAGTTTGTCGGCTTGGCGGGGAATGTCGTTCCACTGTCGTCCGCTCACCCCGTAGACGTAGGGAGTGATGCCGAGCCACTGCTGCAGGAATCCCCAGTATTTCACCTTTGATGCCTTGATGTTGGGGTCGGTAATGGAGTCGCCGAAGTAGGCCACTCGTTTGCCCTGCCAGGGGTGCTGGAAGGTGAGTTGCTGTGGGGTGTTGGTTTTCTGTCTCTTGGCTGCCTGTGTTGGCAGGGTGAGGGCGAGGAGCAGCAGGGCTGCTGCAAGGATTTGTTTCTTCATATCGCTTAGTTTTATTTGTTCTGTACTGGCAAGGTTTTATGCTTGCGTTGGATTTTCTTGTTATTCGAAGGGCAAAGTTACACTTATTTTTTGACAAGGCATTATCTTTTTGGGAATAATCGATGGATGAAAGTTTATTTTTTCGTAATTTTGCAGCCGCGTTTTTAAGTTTCATGTTAAAAGATATATAGGATGACATTTCGAATGAGTGATTTGAGCGGCTTGGCTCGCAAGCGAGTGGCTGTGGCAGCTTATTATTTTGTACCGGGACTGGTGTTTGCCAGTTGGGCAAGCCGTATTCCGGATGTGAAACATCTGCTGCATCTCAACAATGGCCAGTTGGGCAGCATTCTGCTCGCCATCCCTTTGGGACAACTGCTGATGATGGGTTTCTCGGGCGTGCTGGTGAGCAAGTTGGGCAGCAAGAAGATGTTGGTGGTTGCCGAGGTGCTTTATGCCGCCGTGCTCCTCGCTATGGGCTGCAGCAGCACGGTTTTTCATCTTACGCTGTCTCTTGTGGGTTTCGGCATGATGGCGAACCTGATGAATATTGCCACCAACACACAGGCGTGCTTAGTGGAGAAGTTGTATGGCCGTAACATCATGTCGTCGTTTCATGGCCTTTGGAGTTTGGGTGGTTTTGCGGGCGGCATCGTGGGTGCTGTGTTTGCCAATACGGTTCTGCCGATAGAGGCTCATTTCGGAACGGTGCTGGCATTGAGTCTGCTGATCCTGGCTGCTGGTTTCCACTTCCTGGTGAACGACGAGCAGGCGAGGGCTGAGGAGGAAGACGTGCCCAAGTTCTCGTTCAGAACCATCGACCCTGTGCTCTTCCTCTTAGGTCTGATGGGTTTTGCCGGAATGTTCTGTGAGGGGACAGTCTACGACTGGAGTGGTGTGTATTTCACTTCTGTGGTGAAGCCCGACGAGGTTTTCATCCGTGCAGGTTATGTGGCAGGCATGGGTGCCATGACCTTGGGACGTTTCCTGGCCGACGGTTTCGTGACGCGCTATGGCGCCGCCAGAGTGCTGAAGGTTTGCGGACTGCTGATTCTGTGCGGACTGCTTCTCGCCACGTTGTTTCCTTACCTTGTTACAGCCACTCTGGGCTTTCTCTTGGTGGGTTTCGGCATTTCGTCGTCGGTGCCTATCTGCTACAGCATAGCGGGCAAGTTGGGCACTGTCAAGGCGAGCATCGCCATCACCATCGTGTCGAGCATCAGCTTCTTCGGTTTCCTCATCGGTCCTCCAGTGATAGGCTGGCTTGCCGAAGTTTCTGGGCTACGCATGGCTATTAGTATAGCTGCTTGTCTTGGGTTAATGATAGCATTTGTGGCAACAAAGGTGAGCAAGCGAATTTCCATTGATACTGATAGCAGGGCGAACGCATTTTGATGCGTCCGCCCTGTCTATCAGATAGGCTGCAACTTCTCATCGAAGACGGGAACGATAGATGGGTGGAAAATGAAGTAGGTGATCTGTAAGAATTTCCCGAAGCTGAGGCGTTATAAAGAACGAGTTTTCTTTACATTAGCTTGCCTGAGATTCTCGTATTTTCAGACGCTTATTGTTTCTTTGAGAATATCGAAAATACGAAGAAATGCAGGAACTTGCTGGTAATCAGACGTTTGTGATTTCTTGACAAGAAAATGCCGTTGAAGAAAATCTATAGTTGTACGACTATAACCCCTATAGTTGTACGACCATAACTCTACAGTTGTACAACCATAGCATGTATAGTCGTACAACTGTAACTTTATAGTCGTACAACTATAGGTCCTGTTCTTAATATAGAGCAGAAAACGGGGATTTCTTGCCTCTCATTCCCCTTATTTTTATCGCTATATTCAATATTTGTAGGTATATGAAATTTGGTTATAAATATTGACGGAAGGTGTGTCATAAGTTAATGAGTCATCCTTTTTTATTATTAGGACTGGTGCACTTTTAAGTTAGAATCTACATTTTTGTCATTTGGTACATACAGAATGGCATTTCATACAAGGTAGGTTTGGATATTTGGCTGATAGAAATACTCTTCTTACTTTTGCGCTCGTAAATCGGGAAACGATAGAATAGAATGATTCGTAGAACGAGGAAAATGAAGTATAACTCTTTTAATATGTAATTAAGGTATGAAGAAGATTATGATTTCGTTGATGATGATAGTAGCTGCCGCCACAACCAGTTTTGCAAAGAGTAACAACACCGATGTGGCAAATGCCGTAAAGAGCGTAGCCGAGCAGGTGAAGCAGGCACCATCCGGCACAGTATATGGTGTGGTTGATAACACCAAGCGCCACATCATCGTAGCTACTCCTTTCGGAAAGTACACCATTGAGAAGAAGGATGCCGGCGTCAGCTTTATGGGAATGTCGGCAAAGCTGGTATCATCGAAGAATGGCATTTATAAAGTCAAGACAACCCTTGGTAATTTTACGGTGACTGCCAGAAAAGGATCGATAACTAAAAAATAATTGTAACAGGTTGTTTACCTTTTCATAAGGGATGGTATTATAGGTATAGGGCATTGAATTGTAGCCATGGAATAGATATGTGGAAGTATTTTTCTCTCGGCAATGGCAGCGTTCAATGCCTTTTTTGTCCTTCGGGATAAAAAACATCGCTAAAAGTTTGGCGGTATCAAGAATATAGCTTACTTTTGCGGTAGGGGTTGGAGCAGACGGAAAAGAACGGCTGCGATGAAGACTCAAATGAATGAGCGTATTGAACGTTAGTCTTGAAATAGAAATGTGGAAATTTCAAAATTCAACTATGACGAACAGCAATACGGCTCACGCTATGGGATTATTGCATCCTTTTCTCTGTAGGGGGAAGGTGTCGATATACCTTTTGGCGTGGGCTATTGTTAGTTGCTAGTTGAAAGGTCTTTCCACAACCTCTATTTCGGCGACCGAACAATAGTCCCACGCCAATTCATAATACTTTAATAACTAATGCAACTTCTGGGAACAAGTTGACTATGTAAAGAAGAATATGAGTCAATTTACAAACGTAAGTATACGTTATTTTAGTCCATATGTGACAGAAACGTTAACTATGCAATTACCTTCTGAAAATGGTTGGGTTATAACTAATGCTTTTTCTCCCATGAAGGATTTTGGAAGCCTGTTCCAGCCGAATCCGTTATTCATGT
>OMDK01000357.1_pt1 | contig 23986 bp, 19 predicted proteins | sample 1645201 | NCBI WGS metagenome assembly OMDK01 (sample SAMEA103958151, study PRJEB25191) | human gut metagenome
ACTATGAGAGTTGCATGGCAAAACCAAAACTTACGCAGAATGGGGAAATATGAACAGCCACCGTTAAACAACCACTTGAAACTCAAAATAAAAGCATCATTCTGCTTAGATTTTTGTATCTTTGCACCGGCAAGCGAAAGAACAGTCTTCTTGTGCCAACAGTCGGTCATCAATGATGATCACAAAATGTGCAGGAAACGGCTTTCTGGGGAATTGTGATTCAAGGAACTTTTAAACACAGACAGAGTGTGACTAATTGATTTCAGGTAAAATCGACTTAAAAATAAATATTTATGGCTAAAAAAGGACGTACTTCATTTACAATAGCTGAAATAAACAGACTACATCAGCTATTTATAGAAAAAGATCAAACAACAGACCAAGATGAGAAGAAGGCTATTCGTACAAAGATGCGCAGAATGGGCTTCTATATTTCAGACTTTTCATATGACATGAATTCCACGGATTTTGAACTTCTCTGCAAAAGCGGAAATATATCTATAATAAATTACAATGAGTATGTAAAGTCAAATTGTGAAGATAAAGAACAAAGCAAAATGACAAAAATCCAGGACTGTCATAATCATAAAGAAGGACTGGCTCCTTGGATAGATGAGTTTTCTGAAATTTTAATTCTTGGTTCCTTACCGAGTGATGTATCCATTAAGGAGCAGGCTTATTATCAAAATAAATCAAAGAACTCTTTTTGGAAATTAATGCATGACTTATTGGGTCAAGGTGATGATAGCAAAGAATTTCTGTTAAAAAAACATATTGCTTTGTGGGATTGTCTTGCTGAGGGCAATAGAAAGGGAAGCATGGACTCCAATTTTATTGGAGGCGAGATACCGAATAAACTTCCAGAACTTTTAGTATCATATCCAAATATAAAACGAATAGTGATTAACGGAAGTGGAGATGCAAAAAAATATTTTGATAGATATTTTTCTGCTCTTTATCATCAAATAGAAGTTATAACTGTACCAAGTTCTTCCAATGCTCGCTCAATGTCTTTTGAGGATAAGCTACAGGAATGGAAAAATATTTTAAAATAAGAATTATGGAAATGTACCAGGTAGAAATCACTACTGATATGGATGTAGTGAATATAATAGTTAACGCTTCAGATGAGAATGAGGCTATTTCAATTGTACTGACGATGTTTGAGCAAGGAGAAATAGATACTGAAGGAGGTGTTGTTGTGAATATAGCTGCATTCCCTGCTTGTTAAGTAAGACACAGAACTTACTTGCGAATGTTCAGTATAATAGTATTGATTTACAAACAAAATTATTGCTGTCCGGTAAAACTAATAATGAGTCAAAGACGGCTGAAAGCCCAATAATCGCATAGCCCAGGGCAGCGCCCTGGGTAAACATTATACCACACATCTTCATACGCCCTGCAAGGGCAAAAGCCTAATTATTAAGGTGTTGCCCTTACAGGGCGCACTGCTCGGTATATACACAAAAATACCCAGAGCGTTGCCCTGGGCTATGCGATTATTGGGCTTTCAGCCCGCATAGTATATGGCAAGCCCCTATAGTAAATATTGCAATAAAACGTTGACAAACAAAGCAATATTACAGGTGACTAATTGTTTACCGGACAGCAATAATACTCAATAATTCTGTCATTGTTTCTAATTTTGCTCAAAAATACAAAATATAATTTGTTAATGAGGGAAAAAAGAAACTTTTTTATTGTTTTTTATATGTTATTTCCTTCTTGTCACTCGTTTATGCGAGGTAATGATTTGAAAGCGTTTCTATTTCATCAATCTGCGTTTTTCGCTTTCCTCGTCTATGCCACTTAAAGCCAACGACTGCCACAACCACTTGAAACTCAAAATTAAAGCATCATTCTGCTGTTTCTTGCTTTTTAAGGCGTTATTTTTTGAAAAAACATTACAAAGGTAATGTATAAAATGAAAACAAAAAAAAGAGTCACTCCGAAGAATGACTCTTTGTAAGTGGTGCCACCAGGAATCGAACCGGGGACACAAGGATTTTCAGTCCTTTGCTCTACCATCTGAGCTATGGCACCAACTGCGTCAATTTTGCGAGTGCAAAGATACGCATTATTTTTGAATCTGCCAAATTATTTGCCGTTTTTTGTAAAAAAATGATGTTCTGAACCGTAAGTTTTGTGATTTTATAGTGGTGTGTAGTGGTGTGATAGTGGAAATTAATAATGTAAAGCCTATGTTCTTGTCATTGTATACCGAACGCCGCCCGATCGGATTGCGTTCGCCGTCTGATCGGATTGCGTTCGCCGTCCGATTGGATTGCGTCCGCCGTCCGATTGGATTGCGTCCGCCGCCCAGCGAGTAGAGCAGAGCTTTTACAACACTAAGTCTGAGCTTTTACAACACTAAGTCTTAGGTTTTGCAACAATAAAGGGACTGCTTTTTATTGATAAAAAAAGAGGGTGTCAAAACTATAGAATTGCGAAGAATGGCTAACTGTAGGAGGCTACGGCTTTCCTGCCGTAGCCATTGCAAACAGTTGTATTTCAGTTGCTAATGGCTACGGCAGGAATGCCGTAGCCTCCTACGATTAGAACCGTTTGCTATTCAATTGGCCAAATATTTTAGTTTTGACACCCTCCCCTATAAGACTGCGTGGGTATGGTAGAATGCCATATCCTCTAATTATATTACTTGTCGCTCAGCGGATTCCATCCCTGCGCCTTCAGTTCGAACTCCTGGTTGTCGCGTGTTACGAGCATCTGTCCGAGTTCAGGGCGTGTGATGTGTCCTATCAACTTCACGTTGTCCATCTGCTGAATCTTCTCGTGGTCGCCGATTGGCACGGTGAAGAGCAGTTCGTAGTCCTCGCCGCCGTTGAGGGCGCACGTTGTAACGTTCATGTTCAGCTCCTCAGCCATCACCGCCGTCTGATAGTCGATCGGTATGTTCTTCTCATAGATGCGGCAGCCGCAGTTCGACTGCTTGCAGATGTGCATCAGTTCGCTTGAGAGTCCGTCGCTGATGTCCATCATCGCTGTCGGTCGGATATTGAGTTCGCGGAAGCGAGCTATGATGTCGCCGCGAGCCTCGGTCTGAAGCTGGCGCTGTAGCAGATACTCCTTGCCGGCGAAGTCGGGCTGGAAGCCCTTCAGCTCTTCGAGCGCACGCTTGTCGTTCTTCTTGCGCGCCTCGTCCACCTGCTGGTAGTAGACGCTCTTCTCGCGTTCGAGCAGTTGCAGACCCATGTAAGCCGCACCGAGGTCGCCCGTTACGCAGATAAGGTCGGTGTCCTTTGCTCCGTTGCGGTAGACGATGTCCTCCTTGCGAGCCTCACCGATGCAGGTGATGCTGATGGCGAGTCCTGTATACGACGATGTGGTGTCGCCACCAACGATATCGACGCCCCACTTGTCGCAAGCCATGCGCAGTCCGCTGTAGAACTCCTCCATGTCCTCCACCTTGAAGCGCTTGCTCAGCGCAATGCTCACGGTGAGCTGTCGCGGTGTGCCGTTCATGGCGAAGATGTCGCTGATATTCACCATCGCCGACTTGTATCCGAGATGCTGCAGGTCGATATATGTGAGGTCGAAGTGTACGCCTTCCATGAGCATATCTGTAGTTACGAGCACTTCAGAGTCGGGGTAGTGGAGTACGGCGCAGTCGTCGCCCACGCCCTTTACGGTCGATTCGTTCTTTATTTTTATGTTGTCGGTGAGATGGTGGATAAGACCAAACTCACCGAGTTTTGAAATGTCGGTCATATATATAATTAATGTATACTGTTAAGCTCGACGAATCATCTCGCGCATGATTTCGGTCATGAGCGGCTGTGCGTTGTTGGCAGCCACCTGCACCTCCTCGTGCGATACCTCAACAGGAGTGTCCTCCAGTCCGAGGTCGGTGATGATAGAGATGCCGAATGTGCGGATGCCGCAGTGGTGAGCCACGATAACCTCAGGCACGGTGCTCATGCCTACGGCGTCGCCGCCGAGACGGTGGTACATCTTGTACTCAGCCGGAGTCTCGAATGTCGGACCCTGCACGCCTACGTATACGCCGTGCATCACGCGGATGCCCTTCTCTTCGGCAATCTGGTCAGCCTCCTTGATGAGAGCGTGGTCGTAAGTCTCGTGCATATCCGGGAAGCGCGGACCGGTCGGGAAGTTCTTGCCGCGCAGCGGGTGTTCGGGGAAGAAGTTGATGTGGTCGGTGATGATCATCAGGTCGCCGATCTTGAACTCAGGGTTCATGCCGCCCGAAGCGTTGCTTACGAAGAGGGTCTTGATGCCCAGTTCGTACATCACGCGGATAGGGAACGTAACGTCCTTCATCGAGTAGCCCTCGTAGTAGTGGAAGCGTCCTTGCATCGCCATGATATCCTTGCCACCGAGCTTACCGAAGATGAGCTTGCCAGAGTGGCCCTCAACGGTAGATATGGGGAAGTTAGGGATGTCTGAATATGAGAACTCGTAGCTGTCTGTGATTTCAGTTGCGAGCTGTCCGAGACCTGTGCCAAGGATGATGGCAGTTTCAGGCTTTGTGGTCATTCTTTCTTTTAACCAAGATGCTGTTTCTTGAATTTTTTCGTACATAGCTTATAATTTTATTGTTGAATTCTTCCTCCCCTCCGAGCATGAATTGTATGCGAATCGGTAGGGCATAGATATTTGATTTTGTTTCTTTCGAGAGTCCTTCCACGTGCTCAAGTCGTGTAGCGTCCTTCTCTGTTGTGACAATCATCTTCGGCTTGGGCATAGCGGCGAACGTGCTGTTGATGCGTTCCACGTCTTCTGCGGTGAACTGATGGTGGTCGCCGAAGGTGAGTGGCGTGATGCGCTTCGTCACCGTCTGCAGGTCTACCATCATCTGCTCTGGTGAGGCGATGCCCGTGAGCAACAGAATGTTAGTGTTCTTCGGCAGCGAGTTGAGCGAGATGCGTTCGTTCGAGAACAGCGCCTTCAGGGCGTTGTAGCGCAGCGTTGTGAAGTAAAGCTCCTGATAAGGATAGAGGTTGAGCGCACGCTTCAGCACGCGGAACTCCATCGGTTTCAGGTCCTTCGGACACTTCGTTATAATCACTATGTCGGCTCTCGACGTGCCTTCCTTAGGTTCGCGCATGCGTCCTGCAGGCAGCAGCTTGTCGTAGATTATCAGTCGGTGATAGTCGATGAGCAGAATGTTTATGCCCGGTTTCACGTAGCGGTGCTGGTATGCGTCGTCGAGCAGAATGGCGTCCACATCCTTTGTGGCTTCGTCAGTAGTGAGTCGGTCGATGCCGTGGCAGCGGTTCTTGTCTACCGCCACATAGATGTCCTTGTATTTGCTCTTCATCTGGAACGGCTCGTCGCCGATTTCGGGCATTGTGGTGTCCTTGTCGGCGAGCAGATAGCCGCTGCTCTTGCGCTTGTATCCGCGCGAGAGCACAGCCACGCGAAACTTCTCATGCAGCAGATTGATGAGATATTCCACGTGTGGAGTCTTGCCCGAGCCGCCCACCGTTATGTTGCCCACAGATATTACGGGTATGTCGAAGCTGCGGCTCTTCTTCAGTCCGATATCGAACATCCAATTGCGCAGTCGCACTCCCAATCCGTAGAGCCAGCTAAGCGGTAGCAGCCACTCGTTGATTTTTATAAAGTCGCCTTCTGTTCTCACATTTATTATAATTAAACGCTCCGTGCTGTCCTTTATATATTCCGTGCAGTCCTTTATATATTCGGATTAATAAGAGCAAGTTAAAGTATTGTCACCATCTCACCACATCACCATCTCACCACACCATCTCATTACTTGATGCTGATGGCATACGGTATGCGTGCCTGGATAGCCTCGCGCTTGTCGATAGAGCGCAGCATGGTGAACGGCTGGTAGAAGTCGCCGAGCGTCTGTCTGAGCTGTTCGTCAAGATAAGTTCCCGACGATGACATCGAGTTGAGCAGGTCGTCCATCCACGAAGCCGCTGCAGGATAGTCGCTTGTATAGTAGTCCTTCAGCTTTGCGAGCTCTGCAGCCTTCTTCACGGCGTCGTCGATGCCGCCCAGCTGGTCTACGAGCTTTATGTTGAGCGCGTCGGTAGCGAGCCAAACGCGTCCCTGTGCTATCTTCTCCACGCTTTCTACCGGCAGACGTCTGCCATCAGCCACACGCTGGCGGAACAGACTGTATCCGCGGTTGACGCTTGCCTGCAGCATAGCCTTCTCTTCGGCGTTGAACGGGCGTGCCATGAGGTTGCCGAATGTAGAGTTGCGGTTGGTCTTCACCTCGTCGAAGCGCACGCCAAGTTTTGTTGTGACGAGTCCGCTGAGGTCGGGTATCACGGCGAAGATGCCGATGCTGCCCGTCAGCGTGTTCGGCTGAGCTACGATCCACGACGCCGGCGCCGACATATAGTAAGCACCCGACGCAGCATAGTCGCCCATCGACACCACTACCGGTTTCACCTTGCGAAGTTCGCTCATCTGGTGCCACATCTGCTCCGAAGCGTAAGCGTCGCCGCCGCCCGAGTTGATGCGCACAACCACCGCCTTCACGTCGTCGTCGTTCATAAGGTCCTCAAGGTCTTTGCACACCTTGCGACTTGCTATATAGTTGTTGTTGCCGAACATCGTAGCAGCCTTTGGGTCCTGCACGATGTCGCCCTCTGCATAGTAGACGGCAATCTCGCTGCCTTCTACCTTCTCGTCCTTCACGTTGAGCATGTCGTTGAGAGTGAGCTGCGCAATGTCGTCGTCCTTCTCGAGCTTCATCATCTTCTTCACGGCGTCCTTCACCTGGTCGCCGTACATCATGCCGTCAACCATCTTTGCCTTCACGAGCGTCTCTGTAGCCTGCAGCGCGAGGTACGAGTCGGCGTAGCTGTTGAGCGAGTCGACGCTTATGCCGCGGCTCTTCGATACGGCGTCGCATATGTTGCGCCATGTGCCGTCGATGAATGTCTTTGTCTGCAAGCGGTTGGCGTCGCTCATCTTCTCCTCGGTGAAGGTCTCCGTCGCACTCTTGAATGTGCCTACCTTAACAACCTCCCACTTCACGCCGAACTTCGCCATGAAGTCCTTGTAGAACATGGTCTGCGCACCGATGCCGTGCCAGTCGACGATGCCCTTCGGGTTGATGTACACCTTATCGGCTACCGACGCCACGTAGTAAGCGCCCTGCGTGTAGAAGTCGCCGTAAGCCACAATCCACTTGCCGCTCTTGCGGAAGTCGGCGAGTGCATTACGTATCTCCTGCAGCGTAGCGTAGTTGGCTGCAAGTGCGCCCGCTTCTATGTATATGCCTTTTATGTCGTCGTTAGCCTTAGCCTTCTTGATAGACGAGAGAATGTCGTTCAGTCCGCTGTTCAGCGAGTTGTCGCCTGTGAACATGCTGAGCGGGTTCTCCGATCCCTGCTCGCTGATTGTTCCCGAAAGATTGAGCACGAACACCGAGTTCTTCTCCACGTTCTGTGCGGCGTTGCCCGACGCTATCATGCCGATGATGCTCATCATACCGATAACGCCCATCACGATGAAGAATCCGAACATACCGACCATCGTGGCAAGCACGTTTTTGATGAAGTCTTTCATAAGTTTTTCTTTTTTTAGAGTATAACGTATTATTTGCAAATTTAGTCAAAAAACTTGAATTGTAAGACTGTTTGACGGAAAAACACTAACTTTGCAGTAGTTTTAAACAAAAATGACACATTGTTAGATTTATGCAGAACAAAAACTACATACTTCCTGCCGAGTGGCACCGTCAGTCATGCGTGCAACTCACATGGCCTCACGAGGATACCGACTGGCTTCCGTATCTCGACGACATCACCGAAACTTTCGTGCAGATAGCCAAGGCTGTGGCTCATTACGAGCCGCTTGTCATCGCCGCAAAGCATCCAGACGCGGTGCGTGCAGAGCTTGAGGAGAGTCTTTCAGACGAGGAGATGGAGAACGTGCGCATCTACGAGTGCGACAACAACGACACTTGGGCTCGCGACCACGCCTTCATCACGCTCATCCCCACAGCAGAAGGCAGCGGCAAGAATGCCGTAGCCTCCTGCCGCCTTCTTGACTTTCGTTTCAACGGATGGGGCGAGAAGTTCGCTGCCGACAAGGACAACCTCATCAACCGTACGCTGTTCGGTGACGGTGTGTTCGCTGGCGAGCGTGTCGACTATGACGACTTTGTGCTCGAAGGTGGTTCTATCGAGAGCGACGGACGCGGCACGGTGCTCACCACGAGCGTATGCCTTATGGCGCCCAACCGCAACCAACCTCTGTCGCAGGCAGAGGTAGAGCAGGTGTTGAAGGAGCGACTCTGCGCCCGCAAGATAGTATGGTTCGACCACGGACAGCTCATCGGCGACGACACCGACGGACATATCGACACCATCGTACGCCTCTGTCCTGACAATACGCTACTTTATGTGGGTTGCGACGACGAGAACGACCCGCAGTATGCCGACCTGCACGCTCTTGAGCAGCAACTGAAGGCTGCAACCGACGCTGACGGCAAGCCCTATCGTCTGCTGCGTCTGCCTATGCCCGACGCGCTCTACGACGACGGCGACCGTCTGCCGGCTACCTACGCCAACTTCCTTATCATCAACGGCGCTGTCATCGTGCCTACATACGCACAGGAGGAGAACGACGCTCGTGCTCTGGCTCTCGTGGCTGAGGCTTTCCCCGGCTACGACATCATCGGCATCGACTCGCGCACTATCGTTCGTCAGCACGGATCTATCCATTGTCTCACAATGCAGTATCCTGCCGAGTGTCAGTTGGCGAAATAAACGGTTTGCGCAATGGCTATAGTAGAAATTGATTCGCTTGACTTCCCCGGTGTTGAGCTTTTCTCGAGTCTCACGGAGAAGCAGTTGCGCCACAGCTACGAAAAGGGTAGTGGTGTGTTCATCGTGGAGAGTCCGAAGGTCATCGATCGTGCATTGATAGAGGGCTACGAGCCCTTGGCTTTGCTTTGCGAGCAGCGTCATGTCGTGGGTGATGCGGCAGAGATAATCAGTCGGTGTGGCGACATACCGGTCTATACGGGCAGTCGCGAACTGCTTGCCTCGCTCACCGGCTACGTGCTTACGCGCGGCGTGCTCTGCGCTATGCGTCGCCCAGCGGAGCTAAGCATCGAGGAGGTGTGCCGCGGTGCGCGCCGTGTGGTGGTCATCGACGGTGTTGTCGACGCCACCAATGTTGGAGCTATGTTCCGCTCGGCTGCCGCTCTTGGCATCGACGCCGTGCTTATGACGCGCACTTCCTGCGACCCGCTCAACCGCCGTGCGGTGAGGGTGTCGATGGGTGCGGTGTTCTCTATTCCTTGGACGTGGATAGACGGTCCGGTCAGCGACCTGAACCGATACGGCTTCCGCACCGCTGCAATGGCTCTCACCGACAATTCGGTGTCTATCGACGACGCTGCGCTGCTCGCCGAGCCTCGTCTTGCTATCGTCATGGGCAACGAGGGCGACGGACTGCCTGCCGCTACTATCGCTGCCGCCGACTATGTGGTGCGCATACCGATGGCGCTCGGCATCGACTCGCTCAATGTTGCCGCAGCAGCTGCCGTGGCTTTCTGGCAGTTGAGATGAGGCTTTTTAACCGAAAATGGCTAACTTTGCAACAAAATAAATACGTAGAAAGATTATGAAACACTTGAAAATAGGATATCTTCAGCAGCACAACGTGGCTGACGTGAAGACAAACATGCAGCGTCTTGCCGACGGCGTGCGCGACCTCGCAAAGTGTGGCGCCGAACTTGTTGTGCTGCAGGAACTGCACAACTCGCTCTACTTCTGTCAGGTGGAGGATGTAGACAACTTCGACCTTGCGGAGCCTATCCCCGGTCCGTCTACCGACTTCTACGGCGCATTGGCACGCGAGTGCAACGTGGTTATCGTCACATCGCTCTTCGAGCGCCGTGCTCCGGGTCTGTATCACAACACGGCTGTCGTCATGGAGCGCGACGGCTCTATCGCTGGCAAGTATCGCAAGATGCACATCCCCGACGACCCTGCCTACTACGAGAAGTTCTACTTCACACCGGGCGACCTTGGCTTCTGCCCGATTCAGACCAGCGTGGGCAAGCTCGGCGTGCTCGTATGCTGGGACCAGTGGTACCCCGAGGCAGCGCGACTGATGGCTCTGCAGGGCGCCGAACTGCTCATCTATCCTACAGCTATCGGTTATGCAGCGTCTGACACCGAGGACGAGCAGCAGCGTCAGCGCGAGGCGTGGACAACCGTGCAGCGCGGTCATGCCGTAGCCAATGGTCTCCCCGTAGTGTCGGTCAACCGCGTAGGCTTCGAGCCCGACCCGAGCAAGCAGACACCGGGCATCGAGTTCTGGGGTTCGTCAATGGTTGTGGGTCCGCAGGGCGAGATGCTCTATCGCTCGGTTCCCGACGCTGAGGACAGCGTGATCGTGGAGGTAGACCTTGCTCACAGCGAGGACGTGCGCCGCTGGTGGCCCTTCCTGCGCGATCGCCGCATCGACATGTACGGCGAGATAACAAAGCGATTTATCGACTAATAATTCTCGATTGCCGTTTTTATCTTCCATATCTTCCAGCTATGGGCGTCGTGTAATCGTAATATGTTGAAGACCAAACATAAACGGATATAAAGATGGCTGGAAGATAGTCCGCAAAACGGGCGTATCTTCCAGCCATCTTCCATCTTTTTCTCGGTATCTACCAGCCCGAGGCTTTATTTTTCCATTTCTTTAAACTCATTATACACAGCCAGACCTTTTACTGTCAGGAGGTATTTCTGACGCGGATGGCGGGGGGAGTCGGGATATAACATACTAACATAGCCTTCATTGATTGCAGGATTCAAATAGAGGCTTATGAAACTTTTTCTCTCTTTAAGTTCTAAGGCTGTAAGCATTTCTTTTACAGACATCTCAACATCTCCGATTGCAAGAATCAGCTTTATTATATGCTGGTTGTTTGTATGCAAATAGTCGAGAACTTGTGGGGTACTTGTGGGGTTTTCGTCCTTTACTTGTGGGGTACTTGTGGGGTCGGCAAAGTTTGGCTGCACCTTCCATTCATCAGTAGCATTGATATGGAGATACCGGTTACGAAGATCCCATTTGTCGCCTAATATCAGATTACGAAAAAAATGTTCAAGATATATAGTTGTATAGTCTATACCCGTACGAGCATTTTTATAGTTTGCACGAACCAATGCGTTTCTGAAATACCAAGAGTGTTGAGCAAAGAGGTCGTTGTTCACTTTGAAGCCTATTGAACGGAGGTACAATATGGTAAAAACAGCTGTTGTTCGGGTGTTGCCCTCACCAAAAGGATGTATTTGCCATAATCCAGAAACAAAGCGTGTGATATGGTGCACCATTTCGTCCGATGTGATGCCTTTGTAGCTGAACGCACGCTCCTGAGCTATGTCATAATCGAGCGCTCTTCTTAGATCCTCCCAGTTAAGATAGTTCACCGTATCGCCGTCAAGCACCCATTCTCGTTTTGTAATGTCGTAATCGCGCAGCTTTCCTGCGTGTTTAAACACATCCTCAAATACACGTCTGTGTATGGAGATAAACCCATTTGTGCTGAAGTCCAATGCTTTTGAAGACAGAATCTTTGTGATGTTTGCTGAAACTTTATCAGCCTCTTGCATATCATTCTCGCCAGCCTCGCGCAGAGTTTTCGACTGGTAATAACTCTTGATGAGTTTACGTGCTTCGTCAATGTCTATTTCGCCCTCGATATGCCTGCAAGCAGTAGTTTTCAGATACTCTGAGGTCTGCAAACCATCTACGGCTTGCAGTCCTATAGCAGTCTGCCATATACTGGCTTTCTCTTTCTTGCTCGGTTCTCCTTGACGAATGTATTCGTCAAAGTCGAGATATAGTTGCTTGCTATTATTGTTCATAATCTAATTCTTTATATCATTTTGGGAGTGTTATACAGGATACAAATGTACATAATTCCGCTGAAAGTAAAGTAAAGAAAGCAGGGAAAATGCGGAGGCTTCGTTACAATCGTAGCTTTATTTTATCGGCAGCTCTTTGCTATTTTTGCGTGTGAGATAAAGATAGAACACGCTGACAATCAGTGGCACTACGGCAAGCTCCGTGGCGAGCTGAAAGATGCGCTGATAGTCGGCGATGGTGAGCATGAGGCTGGCTAATGCGCTAACGATGACGAACGGCGTGGCAATGAGCGTGCGCGCTATGGCGTGGCGCAAAGTGCTGTCGGGCATGTTGCGCGTGAAGCGCACCACCACCTGCTTCACCATGCTAAGAGCGAAGCCCAATGCGGCGTGACCCGCAGCCAGCGCTGCGGCTACGATGCTGAGTGGCGCTGCCGTGTTGTAGCTGAGGAAGAGCAGTGCGGCGCCCGGAACGGTGAGCAGCAGGGCTGAGGGCAGCAGCCAACGACGCAGTCCGTGGCGGCGTATGGCGTATATGCCGAGAATATAGCCGGCTGTGATGGCGATGACGGCTGCTGTGCCTTGCGCGTAGGCGAACTCCTGCGGCGACATGCCCAGTCCGTCGTTGTGCGGCTTGGCTATGACGAAGAGTGGGGCGGTGAGAGCGAGCAGCGTTTCGGGCAGCAGGAAGAGCGGAAGAAACATCAGTGTGGCGATGTCGTCCTTGTGCTGCAGCATACGGCGCATAGTCTCTCTGAACTCGCCGCGATGCAGACCCATCGTAGGCTTCGGCTTGGCGTATCCGTGCGGTCCGCCGGGCAGGAAGAGGGTGTGCCAGAGCCACAGAAACAGTTCCACGCCTGCCATCACGTAGAACACAAAGCTCCACGAGTAGCGTATGTTGCGTGTCACTACTTCCATATTGCCGCCCACCATCGCCATTACTCCGCAGCCGAAAAGGAGGGCCATAATTGATGTTGTTGTGTTGTTGTGTTGAGGTGTTGAGACTTGAGGTGTTGGGGTGTTGGGGTGTTGAGATGTTGATGTTGAGGTGTTGAGGTGTTGAGGTGTTGAGATGTTGATGTTGAGATGTTGAGGTGTTGAGGTGTTGAGGTTGAGGTGTTGTGGTGTTGAGGTGTTGAGGTGTTGTGGTGTTGAGGTGTTGAGATTTGACGAATGTAATGTCACCATCTCACCATCACAACACCTCAACTTCTTTATCGGCGAGTCGATATAGAAGCGGTGCAGGGCGATGTTGTAGAACAGAGCCGAGCAGACGAAGAACGGCATGAAGCATGCCGTGCCCAGTAGCCAGTAGCTCGTATGGAGCGTGAAGGCTACGGCGGCGAGCGAGAGAGCGGAGATGAACTGTGTGGAGAGAATCCATACTTTTGTGGTGCCCCAGAAGTGGGTGACTATCATCTCGAACAGCGGGCGCAGCAGCACGGGCAGACATAGTAAGGCGATGGCAAGCGCTGTGTCGGGGGTGTCAAGTCCCATGCGGCGCAGCATCACCATCGTCAGAACAAGCACAGACACAGCCAATCCGTCACCGAACATCAGCGACGGAAACCACAGGCAGCGGGTCTTTGCACCTCTGCGGTGTGTGCGGTAGGTTGTTTTCTTTTGCTTGTCTGTCATTATTTTTTCTTTCCGAATTCGGGGTCAATCTTCAGGAACGCCGTCACGAGGAACGTGATCAGGCAGCACGCCATCACGAAGATGAAGAACATCTTGTAGCCCATGATGTCCTTAACGTAGCCCGACACCATGCCCGGCAGCATCAGTCCGAGATAGGAGATGCCGGTGCATATAGAATAATGTGAGGTGCGGAACTTGCCCTGACTGTAGTAAAGCATGTAGAGCGTCAATACGGTGAAGCCCAAGCCATAGCCGAACTGCTCCACGAAGAGGCACGACGATACGACCCATAGATTGGAGTCGAGCGTGTAGCTGAGGTATATGTACACTACGTCAGGCAGCGTGATGGCGCATACGAGCGGCCACAGCCAGCGCTTCATGCCGTCGCGACTGACGAGTACGCCGCCGAGTATTCCGCCCAAGAGCAGTCCGATGAGTCCCACCGTGCCCTGCGCCAGTCCGTACTCCTCGGGTGTCAGAGCCATTCCGCCTTCGGCTGTAGGTCGCATAAGGAACGTCTTTGTCATCGTGTTCAGCAGAGCTTCTGGAAAGCGGTAGAACAGCAGGAAGAGCATCACGAACACCGTCTCCTTTGTGCCGAACTTGCAGAAGAATGTGGCGAGCATCGTTTTCAGTTCGCTTGCCACCTCTCCAACGCTCTTCTCCGAACTGACGTCGTCGGCAGGACGCGGCATCATCTTGCAGTGGTAGAGCCAAATGCCGATGAAGAGCGCCGCGAGAGCGTAGAAGATAAGCGTCCAGGTGTAGACCACAGGCATCTGCAACTGATGTTCAAGGAAGCCGGCGAGCGACACGAGTGCGCCGTTCACGAAGATGACGGCGAGTCGATAGAACGTATTGCGCAGTCCGACGTACTTCGCCTGGTTGTGCTCGTCGAGCTCTATCATGTAGAAACCGTCGGCAGAGATGTCGTGCGTAGCACTGGCGAACGCCATAGCGAAGAGAAAGAACATCGTGCCCTGGAACCAGAACGACGTAGGCAGCGTGAAGGCGATGCCAGCCAGCGCACTGCCCATGAGCAGCTGCATCGTGAGCACCCACCAGCGTTTTGTCTTCAGCAGGTCGATGAACGGACTCCATAGCGGCTTCACCACCCAAGGTAGAGCCAGCCAGCCCGTGTAGAGTCCCACCTCAGCATCGCTCAGTCCCATCTGCATCAGCATGACTACCGACAGAGCTGTAACGATAACGTTTGGCAGGCCTTCTGCGAAATATAGTGTGGGGATCCATGCCCACGGATTAGTCTTTTTCAATTATTAATTTTTAATTTTTAATTATTAATTATTGCCTTTGGCAGTTTTGAATTTTGAGTTATGAAATGTTGTTTTGTTGAGGTGTTGTTATGTTGAGATATGTACTAATGTCACCATCTCAACACCACACCACCTCAACATTCTTTCACCACCTCACCATTACTTATATATCCTTTTTATCTCCGCTCCGCGATAGTAGTGCAGCAGGATTTGGTCGTAGTTATAGCCCTTGGCGCCCATTACTGCGGCACCAATCTGGCAGAGTCCTACGCCGTGTCCCCAGCCTGCACCCGTGAGTCGGAATGTCTGCGGCACGCCGTCCTTTACGTCCTCCTTGTCAACCACGAACGCGCTGCTGTAGAGATGCGTATCGCTCAGCGCGCGGCGTATCTCCAGTTCCTTTCCGATGGTGAATGTGCGCTCCGAGCCCACAATCTTCAGTCGGCAGATGCGTCCGCTGCTGCCACGCTCCACTGGAACGAGGTCGAGAATGTCGCCGAACTCCATCTTCAGACGCTCTGTGATGAGGCTCTTCAGCTCCTCCTGCGTGTATGTGACGTGCCAGCGATAGAAGTCGGTCGTCTCCTGGTCGTAGTCGTTGAGCACTTCCGAGAGTATCTTCTTGTCGTCGGTGTTGCAGAACGACTCTGGCGCTGTGCGAATCCAGCGTTCGGCGTTCTCCTCTACGGTCAGGTCGGGCAGTTCTGCGGCTGCGGCGTTGCTGCATCCGCAAGAGCTTGCGTCAGCCACGTCGCGTATCGCCGCAAGATACGGTTTCTTCACGTTCTCCCAGCAATACTGGAACTCCTCCGTCACACCGCCGCAGCACTTGCTGAAGCGCGCGTCGCATATCTCGTCGTTGTCCATCAGTATCTGTCCGCGTGTGGCATGTATAGCCTCCGCCACATGCTTGCTCGTAGCCTTTGTGATGCCCTGATAGCGCTGGCAGTGGTCGTCGGCGCATACGTCGAAGATGGTGTGGTCTTCGCGGTCGTACCACTTTATCAGCTCGTCGTCCTTGCGTATGAACGAGAAGAAGCCGCTGCCTCCGGCGCCCGTCTGCTGCTTGTGGCGCTGTTCAATCTGCGCAAGCAGCCAGCTGCGCGAGATGACGGCGTGCGCCTTGAGCAGTTCGAGACTCGATGTGGCGCTCATCTCGCTTGAGATGACGCTCTCCAGATACGACTCCACGGGCAGTTCGTTGATGGCGCAGACGCGATCTGAGTCTACCACGAGGCGCAGCGTGCCCAGGAATGTCTGCGTCTCCTGACGCTCCCAGTGGAAGTTGACGCCGATTGTGACGTCGTGCAGCGAGAATGAGGCGTCGTTCTGCTGCGGATGGAAAGTAAGCTCGCGATACTGGTTGCCGTTCCACAGGATGCCGCCCTCATGGAACTCAACCACCTGCTCGCCCTCAATCAGGTTGCCCTTAGCCATGTACGGCTTGTTGAGCGAGAAAGATATCTTCGCGCCGCTCACGATGCCTACCGATACGTTCGGCTGCTTGCCTGCGAAGTGGGTGTTAGAAGCGAGGTTGCCCGCTGCAAGTGTGCGCAGCTTCTCGGCTGTCTCGTTGAACGTAGCCGTGTCCATGCCGCACTCCTTCAAGATAGCTACGGCTTCGTCTGCGCTGAGCGTGTTGAAGTCTTCGCTACGCGGTGTGACGATGAAGCCCGCCATGTCGAGCGCCCCCGGACTGACAAGGCGCTTCTGCTCGCCGTAGGCGAAGTAGCAGTCGGGACGATGCTTCGTGCGTGGTATCACCACCACCTGATAGTCGTCGCCGTCGCGCCATGCTATGATGTTCATCATCGGCTCGGTGTCGCCGCCGTGCATCGGCAGCGCCGAATAGAGCTTGCGGAAGAGCTGTTCGCCCGTGTGCTGGTCGGTAGTGCGTATAGAAAATACGGGCACGGCGAAGCCGCGTACGGCTGTTATCGCACCACGCTCATCGTTCTTTATGAGCACTTCGGTGTCGCGGCTCAGTCGGGGCCAGTTGGTCTGCAGCGGCAGCATGCCCGAACATACAGCCTGGAAGTGCATGTGGTCGGGAGCCGACGCGCCACACTTCGGTCCGTTATAGAACACCGTCAGCGTCGGATAGGCGTTGAGCAGTCGGTAAATCTCGCCATAGTTCATGCCGATGCTCTGCGGACGGTGAGTGCGCAGCGGAATGGTGAAGTGTTGCGGCATGATAGGGAAGGGGTTGACGAGAAGTGTGAAGTTCTTGTCCACCTGCTTCTGCATCTGCTCCTTCGGTCGGTTCTGCTCGCAGAGGAAGCAGGGGCGCTCTGCGATGGTCTTGCGGTCGATGTTTGCGCCTGTAGAGACGATGCGTGCGGGGTTGAACTGCAGCTTAAGCGTAATCTCGCCGCACGACAACTCGCGTGTCTTCACGTTGCGCAGGTCGTGGAAGTGCTGTCTGGCATCCTCCCACACCTCCAGTTGGCGGTTGAAGAAGCGCTGCAGCGAACTGTCGGCTGAGGCGTCTGCGGTGCCTTCGGAGAGCTGCTGGCGCGCCGCAATCTCCAGCGTGCGCAGGCGGTCCTTATACAGGTTGTTGGCGTTCTGGCGCTCTATGCTGAGGGCGGCGTCGCTGTTGCCGTCCCAGCGTCGGCACAGATAAAGCTCGTCGAAGATTCTGCCGATGCGGTATTTGCGACTGAAGGCGAGTCCGAGAGCGTAGTCTTCGCCGTACGAAGTGTTCGGGAACTGAATCTGTCGAAGGATAGGCGTGAAGAAAGCGCGCGGCGCGCCGAGTCCGTTTATGCGCAGCGCGTTGTTCGGTCCGTTCTGGTCGGTCCATTCCTTGTGGTCGATGAGTCCCGGCGGGAGCGTCTCGAGCTGGAAGTTGCACATGCGGTAGGAGCCCACAATCATCGCAGCCCCCTGTTTGTGAAACTCGTCGACGATGCGCTGCAGCGTCTGCGGCGACGAGTAGAGGTCGTCGCTGTCGAGCTGCACGGCGAAGCGTCCGCAGCGTGCGTCGTCGACAGCCACGTTCCAGCAGCCGCCGATGCCGAGGTCGGTGCGCTCGGGTATGATATGTATGAGGCGCTTGTCCTCAGCAGCAGCCGCTTCGAGGATGTCTGAAGTGCCGTCGGTGGAGTGGTTGTCCACTACTATTACGTTATACTTGAATGTAGTCTTCTGTGCAAGAGCCGATCCGACAGCGTCGGCGATGGTCTTGGCGCGGTTGAAAACAGGTATAATCACCGAAGCCTCGTACGTGAAGTCCTGCTCGCTGTAGTCGGGCTTCATATATTTCGACGTGTCTACCGTAGCGCCAATCTTGTCGAGGTGCTTCGTTGCCACCTGTTCCATCTCTATCTGCACCTCGCGGTTGCGCGGGTTGACGTAGTCGAACTGGCGCTCGCCGCTCTTGCGCGAGTCGGTCTCCACCTGCGTGTACAGATACTCGTTAAGATGGAAAATCTGCGACTTGCGGCTTATGTACAGGCGCAGGTCGTAGAAGCCCGCCCACTTGTAGTCGGCGAGATGCTGCTTCGCCGCGTACTCGTGCAGCAGCGATGCGCGTATGAGCACGAGCTGTCCGAAGTCGAAGTCGTCGCGTATGCTGCCCGTCTGATAGTCGATGGTAGGATGTTTCTCCTGCACGCCGTCCTTCTGTATGTAGCAGTCGGCGTACACCATACCCGCATTGCTGTCGGTAGCCACGCGTAGCAGTCGGTCGAGCGCATGCAGTCCGAGGCTCACCGGCGTGTGCTTCAGGCTCAGCAGCACGTATTCGGCGTCGGTATGCTCCTCGATGGTGAGTAGCGTCTTTGTCGACGTCAGTCCGTCTATGGTTATCACGGTGCAGTCGCTGATGCTGTCCGAGTCGCCGCACGCGTAGATATCGCTTGCGTCGCTCACGAGCAGGTTTATATGCTGTGTAGTCTTGCTTTGGCTCAGCGTCTGCAGCGAGTCGGCAATCTCGGCTACATCGTTGCAGGGCAGAAAGCAATCAATTTTCTCTCTCATTGTTGTTTATAGTTTTTGCAAGTCCGCAAGAAACGCTTTCAGTGTTATCACGTCTACTTTCGGAAATGATATTTGTTTCAGAATATTGAAGTGATGGTCTTGTGTTACAATATACTTTGCGTTGCCAATAATGGCGCAGTCAACAAATTTATTGTCGTCTTCGTCTGCTTCTATAAGATGGAAAGCATACGAAGGTGATATAAGTTTTATGTTTTTCCTGTTTAGAATGGCTGTGATGATGAATTCGGAAACCAAAGGTGATATGTTTCGCGCTATAACTTCCGAGTATTCCTCTATGATATCATTTGTTACGCACAGAACGTACTTGCCATCAAGAAAGTCTTGCCACACTTGATAGTATTCATTCTGTGCCGAAATAGCCATAATCAGACAGTTGGTATCCAAGACAATATTCATAGCTTTCTATCGTTTGTAAGGAGTTCTTTCGTGAAGATTCTCAAAGCTTTCGAACTTTGCCTCGTTCATCTTTCCGTTAGCCCACATAGCGTCTATCTCTTCCTTCGCTTTCTTTGCGAAGAAATCGGATATCGCTTGTTTCAAGTCAGCTAAAGCCTCGGGACTTTTCACCCATTGCATCATATTGAGTATATCAATCTGCGCATCGTTCAGTACTGTTGCTGCCATATTGTTTGCTTTAAAGTTATTAGTAAATGTCCTTTTATTAGATTAAGATGTGCGCTTCCGCGCAAAATCTATATGCAAAAGTAATGTTTTTTATCTGAAAAACGGAGTAAAAACGGCTTAATTTATGCGTTTGTAGTCAAATGATTTTGGCGTTCGGATTATTTGCAGTAATTTTATACATTGAAAACAAATCGATTACTCTGAAACAACATATTTCACGATGAACAAGAATATTCTCTTAGCGGGCGCCGCACTCTCCGTAGTGCCTACGCTCATGGCTGCAAAGGCTCCCCAGAAGCGTGTGCAGCCGAAGCAACCCAACATTATATTCATATTGTGCGACGACATGGGCTACGGCGACCTCGCCTGCTACGGACAGCCCTATATCAGCACGCCCAACATCGACCGCATGGCTGAGGAGGGCATGCGCTTCACGCAGGCTTACGCCGGTTCGCCGGTGTCTGCGCCCTCGCGCGCTTCGATAATGACGGGTCAGCACTCGGGTCACGGACACGTGCGCGGCAACCGCGAGTACTGGTCAGCCGAGCATACCGTGATGTACGGCAACAACGTAGACTTTGCTGTTGTGGGTCAGGAGCCTTACGATCCGCAGCACAAGATTCTGCCCGAGATGCTGAAGGACCACGGCTACACCACAGGTGTCTTCGGCAAGTGGGCTGGCGGCTACGAAGGCTCGCCCTCTACGCCCGACAAGCGCGGCGTAGACGAGTTCTACGGCTACATATGCCAGTTTCAGGCGCATCTGTATTATCCCAACTTCCTCAACCGCTACTCGCGCTCTATGGGCGATACGGCGGTAGTGCGCGAGGTGATGGAGCAGAACATACAGTACCCCATGTTCGGACGCGACTACCATAAGCGCCAGCAGTATTCGGCACGCATCATACACGACAAGGCGCTCGAGTGGATTGACCGTCAGGACGGCAAGAAGCCGTTCGTGGGCTTCCTCACGTACACCCTGCCTCACGCCGAACTGGCACAGCCATACGACAGCATCGTGGAGGGCTACGAGAAGAAGTTCTTCGTCGACAAGACGTGGGGCGGACAGGAGGGCTCGCGCTACAACGCCGTGGAGCATACCCACGCACAGTTTGCCGGAATGATAACGCGTCTCGACCAGTACGTGGGCGAGGTGATGGCGAAACTGCGCGAGAAGGGCCTCGACAAGAACACGCTCGTCATCTTCACCTCCGACAACGGACCTCATGAGGAGGGCGGCGCCGACCCCGAATTCTTCGGACGCGACGGCAAGCTGCGCGGACTCAAGCGCCAGTGCTACGAGGGCGGCATACGCATTCCGTTCATCGCATGGTGGCCCGGACACGTCAAGGCGGGCGAGGTGAACGACCTGCAGTTCGCCTTCTACGACCTCATGCCTACGTTCTGCGACCTCGCCGGCGTGAAGAACTTCCGCAAGCGCTACACCAACCGCCAGCTCGCGGGCGACGGCTTCGACGGACTCTCCATCGCTCCGACGCTCCTCGGCGACGATGCCAAGCAGCTGCAACACGACCATCTTTACTGGGAGTTCCACGAGACCGACCAAATAGCTGTGCGCCGTGGCGACTGGAAGCTGATTGTCGTAAAGGGCAAGCCGCACCTGTACAACCTCGCCACCGATTTGCATGAGGACAACGACGTGAGCGCTGCGCATCCCGACATAGTAGCCGAACTTGTGGACGTTATACGCAAGGAGCATGTAGACAATCCGCTGTTCAAGGTGACGCTACCTTATTAATATACTTATTGAAATCTTACTGATTGCTCGTAACGTGCTGATTTGGTTGAGTTCACGGTAAACAGCCTTGTACATCGCTCGTTGAACATGAAAGCCCCTGTTCGCATTTTCATTTTCGACAATCGTGTTGAGATTCACAGTCCTGGTGCATTACCTAACGGACTCACTATTGATGACATCAAGGCAGGAACTTCCATGCCTCGCAATATGTTCCTTTTTAACAATGCCATATATTTGCTGCCATACACTGGTGTAGGTAGCGGCATCACTCGTGCACTTGACGAAGATATCAATGTCACGTTTATGAATAACGACAAGGCACAGGAATTTGTCATCACGGTTTGGAGAGAAGAAAGTAACCAAGTCGAACAAAAAAGTAACCAAGTCGAGGGAGAAAGTAACCAAGTCGAGGGGAAAAGTAACCAAGTCGAACAAAAAAGTAACCAAGTCGAGGAAAAAAGTAACCAAGTCCAAGACTCTGACACTCGACTTAGACACTCTAACACTAAAAAAGTGTCATTGTCTAATAAGCAAAGGGATATAGTCAATTTCTGTTCAGTTCCTCGAACCACCGCAGAGATCATGGAACGCCTTGGTTTATCCAATCAAACCAAGAACCGTGAACGTTACATCACCTCCCTTGTTGCAGCAGGATATTTGCAGATGACCAATCCTGAAAATCCTACAGCAAGCAACCAGAAATACAAGAAAGTAACAACAAAGTAGAATAACAATAATAATTTACAGCATTAGTGTCCCGATTTTAACGGGACACTAATGCCTGTATCATAGATAACAGAAAATCGTGGATTCAAAAAACCCAAAAAACGAATAGCTTTATGATAGAAAAAATAATGTCTAAACTTGGAATGGTCGTTTTATGGTGCATTGTCATCATATATGGCATAGGTGTCATCACTCATATCTGCTCGGATATTATCGGTGTTGTCGTACTTGTCATTTTGGCTGTTATATCGATTATTTTTGTACTCTATGCCAAAAGATACAAAATATGGTTCAAGAGGCGAGTCAAGATGCTTAGTAGGGTTTGCGAGAAGTCGCCCAATGATTCTCGGATTATGCCTGAAGAACAGTTTACCGAATCTTTTGATTCAGCCAACTTCTTTATACAGTACAAGCCTGAGACGAAGGAGTTCTTTTTCAGCAGCTACTATTACCTTATTTTTCCTGATTACGTCGAGATTTGGAGCAAGGCGGTGAAGGAAGTCAAGATACTTGTCTCCAAGGAAGCCCCAGAAACAAAAGTCGAAGTGAATTCCGTAGGTCAGCTTGGCAAGCACTTCACTCTGATAATGTCTCCAAAGGATGCAAAGAAAAGTTTTTTGTTGTCCTTGGCTCATTTGTGCATCCGTCTGAGAAAACAACTTCCATGCAACAACAGAATATTGATATACAAGTTCTATTTCAAGATAAAGGTGTTCGACACGGTTTGCTATGGCGAGTTTGATTGCGTGAGAGTATCAAGGGCTATTACAATTTCTGCGGATGGCAACTATTGCGTAGCTAATGTCGACGTAGATAGTTGCTTTCCAGAAGATTTCATCAAACTTAATCCACCGATGTCCATTATCCTGCAATATGACTTGTATTCGATAGAAACCAATATGTTGGTTAGCAAAGAGGAATTCGATGCCTATTGGGAGAAATGCAAGGATTTATGCGAATCATAATCATTGGAGAACGGTGAGGAGCTATTTTATTTGAAAAATTCCGGGGCAACTGTTTGTTCTCTACGAGTTAAAAAACTTCTTATAAGTAACACTATCTCAAATGTCTCTTTTGAAGACTTGGATAAAGGGTGTAGTCTATACAAGAGTAAAATGTCACATGACAGGTCAATAACATCATCCCCAAGCGTTACAGTTGACAGTTTCCAAAAACGATTTTTTTTGCTGTACAGATAACAAATAACAGATAACAGATAACAGTTTCCATAAACCATTTTTCGTTTCAAGCGTTAAATATTACTATTCGCACGGATAAAAAAGTTAAAAAAAACGTGTTTATTTTTTTGGATAGCAAAGAAAAAAGTATTTTTGTGACATTAAGTCAAACTGTAAAAAAACATGAGTATGAAAAGAATATTTTTTATGTTTCTTGCCCTCTTGTTGTGTGTAATGGTACAAGCACAGGACAATGTTGAAATTACCTTAAACAACGGGAATGTGGTTAAGGGAGTCACAAAAACTTTATTTATGCTTGATGATGGTGATGTCGTTGTTGTTAAAGATTCCAAGTATAGAGAAAAGAAAGAATACAAATCTACAGAGATAAAGAGCATTAAGTACTACGATTCAAAATCTAAAGAATGGATAAAGTTCGTTCCGCTTATGGCGCAAAAATCATTGCCAAGCGTTTGGAACAAAAATCCAAAACCATACAAAACTCCGATATTCCTCAAACCTGTGTATGAAGGGAAAAATGTGTCTGCCTATATACACTATATCTCAACAATAACAAATACCAAAACATTACATTTGGAAGGCACAAACTATGTTTTCTATTTTAAGGTAAAGAATGAAGATGTGGCAAAGGGTTATTGGATGGGAAGTAGTATTGGTGCGAAAATGTTGCTTAAAATTGTATTTAAGCCATATCCTGTGATGAAAGAAACTGTGTCTAATTTAGATACGAAAGAATTTGATAAAGATCCTATTTCGTTAATAAGGACTTTTGATAGTCTGTTGAAATAGAATATCTGTTTTAAGTATTCTAACTGTGTATAATTGTCATAAGGCAAAGTGATTTCATCCTTGAAAAGAAATATACTATAAGAGTTCATATCTCTCTACATGTTAAATTATTAATTG